>Ga0247727_10000077_pt1 | contig 208464 bp, 153 predicted proteins | sample WisWelCaveWW1625_FD_202498 | JGI IMG/M metagenome (GOLD analysis project Ga0247727, IMG submission 202498) | Biofilm microbial communities from Wishing Well Cave, Virginia, United States - WW16-25 | ecosystem: Environmental > Aquatic > Deep subsurface > Groundwater > Cave microbial mat... | reverse complement strand
CAACACGCTGATACGACCCGGCTCCGGCTCCACGGTATCCACTTCCATCCCCAACTCGGCGAGCGCGCCGGCGACGAAGGCGGCGAGCGCGCCGGCGACGAAGGCGGCGATCTCCGCCTCGCCCGCACCGCCGGGAACCAGCGTGGGATTGACGGAATTGATGCGGATGAGGCGGGCGAGGGTGGCGAGTACCCAGTCGCGGTCAATCGCTATTTTCGCTGCTTCGCCGGCCATAGGGCGGATAATAACACGCCGCCCGGAGGCGTGAAACGCGGCCGGAATTCGGTTACACTCGAAAGCAAACGGTTTTCAACATGGTCTATGCCTCGCAACTCCGAGCCGGAATGGCGATCCGCCACGACGGACATATTTATAAGGTTCTCATCGCGGATTATCATCCCGGCCAGGGCAAAATGGGCGGCGCTACCCACGCGCGGCTCAAAAATCTCACCACCGGCGCGCTTTGGGAGCACAGCTTCCGCGCCGACATGAAGCTGGACGACCTGGCCGTGGAAAAGCAGTCCATGGACTTCCTCTACTCCGACGAAGACCAGTGCTACTTCATGAACCCTGAGAACTACGAGCAAGTGGGAATTGCCGGCGCCGCCATCGGCGAGCAGGCCAGGTTCCTAGTCGCCCAGATGCGACTGCCGGTCGAGTTTGTCGAGGGACAGCCGGTCAGCGTGCAGTTCCCCGACGTGCTCGAGATGCGCGTCGCCGACACGGCGCCGGCCACGCACCAGCAGGTCGACAGCACCTTCAAGCCCGCCAAGCTGGAGAATGGCGTCGAAATCATGGTGCCGCAGTTCATCAAGACCGCCGAGGTCATCCGCATCGATTCCCATACGCTGAAGTACATCGAGCGCGCCAGGGGAGCGGGGAAGTAGCCGGTTCGCCGCCGATCTACAACGCAATCATCGGCCGCCCCGCCGCCGCCTGACGAAACAGCGTCGACAGGACGCCGACGTAGAGCACCGCCGCCGCCGACAACAACAGAAGCTGCACCGTCGGCGACAGGCCCGGTCGCCGGCTGAGTGCGTAACCGGCAAGCGGCAGGATCTGCAACCCGTGCAGGCCGACGGCATGGGCCGCGCGCAGATCCCCCGCCTGCGTGCTCCAGTTCAGAAACGGCAGCCCGGGCCCGCCGTCGGCCAGGCCGATCGTGTGCGCCTGGTTCAGGATCATGATCATCCCCTCGAGGCTGCCGATCACAAACAGCGCCAGGCCGAATCGAATGCCCATGCGGTAGGCGGCGGCGATTTCCACGCGCTCGGTGAGAAACAGAAGCAGCGTCCACAGGGCCAGCAGCGAGTTAACCAGGATCATGATTCCCATCACGGCGAACACAGCCTGGTCGAACGGCGTGGCCGTGTTGTAGTGCGAAGTGGTCCCGCGCGCGCCTTGCGTGGCGATGCAGACGATCTCGGCCACCATAGCCAGCGCCACCCCGCCGCGGATGATCGCCAGCGCCCGTCGCGGTCCAGGCAGGTAGCGCAGGTACCAGCCCAGCGTCCAGACGTAGAGGGTGATCGACGCGGCGAACTTCATCGGCTTGATCCACGGGTTCAGCCCGAGCACCGTGCGCGAGTCCCAGGGCGCGATGCAGAGCATCGCCGCCAGCAGCGCGACGTGGAACCAACCGGTGACCGAAAGCACCGGATCGGCGCGGTGGAGTGTGCGTACAAACTCCGCCGGACGCATGGCGTCAACTAACCTCGAACTCGCGCCGCATGACGGCGCGCAGCAGCGAGTACGCCAGCCAGCCCACGGGGCCCAGCATGAAAGTCAGCAGCAGGCAGGGGAACACGGCCAGGTGCGGGATCTGGAGCCGGCGCGCGTCGCGCACCTGCCAGGCGCCGATCAGCAGGTCGAAGGCCAGGTAGTGCACCCATCCCGCCAGCAGCAGCCATGGATTCTCGAACAACTGCGCCACCAGCGCCAGGGTGCTGAAGCCGCCCCCGGAGTTTCCCAGGTTGGTCGTCACCAGCGCCAGGTACACCAGGCCGAGCAGCAGCGGCGAAATCAGCGCCGTGATCCGCTGGGTCCACTTCCAGCCAGGGGCGAAAATCAGAAGCAGCCAGCCGGGCAACACCAGCGTACTGCACAAGGAGAACAGCGTCTCCGGTTGCATAGCAGCAAGTATACTCCGCCACCGGGGCGTCAGCCCGGCATTTTTCCCCCTACAGGGGCTGGCCCCGCCTGGCGGCGGAGTGACGCCCCGCACTGCAGGGAGGCAAACGGTCAAACCGTTTGCAGCCACTCCTTTCAGTCGCGGCTCGGAACCCGATTCTGAGCCGGTAGCGCACTCAACGCGCCTGATAGACCAGCTCGCCGTCCACCCAGGTCCTTTGCACCTGGATCGACCTGGCCTGGGGATCGTAGAGGAACTCGACCAGGTCGGCGCGCTCGCCCGGTTCCAGCCCGTGCTGGCGACCCGCGATGCGGCCGACGCGCGCCGGATTGCGCGTCGCCATGGTGAGCGCCTCGCCGAGCGAGATCTCGCCCAGTCGCATGAGGTTTTCGATCCCGCGGTCCATGCGCAGCGACGACCCCGCGAGCTTGCTCTCGCCCACCAGGGTGACCCGCGCGTCCGCGTGCAGCTCGACCTCGACCTCCCCGAGCCGGTAGCGCCCCGGCGTGGCCATGGCCGGCATCACCGCGTCGGTCACCAGGACGGAGCGCTCGATACCCTTGGCACGCAGCGCCACCTTGAGGAACGACCGCGGCAGGTGGATTCCGTCGGCGATGAAGCTGGCCGTCAGCCGGTCCTCGGCCAACTGCTCCCAAATGTAGTTCGGATGTCGTTCGAGCACCGCGTGCGCGCCGTTGCCCAGGTGCGTGGAGAGCGTGGCGCCGGCCTCGACCGCGTCGCGGATCTGCGCGCCGGTGGCCTGTGTGTGCCCGATGCTCACCACCACGCCTTCCCTTGTCAGCGTCTCGATGTATCGCGTCGCGCCGGGCCATTCCGGGGCGAGCGTCACCAGCCGGACGTTGCCTTCGGCCGCCTCCTGCCAGCGGCGGAACTCCTCCACGTCCGGCGGGCGGACCGAGCGCCGCGGATGCGCGCCGCGCGGGCCGTCTTCGGGGGAAATATGCGGGCCTTCCACGTGGAAGCCTTCCATCGCCCGGCCGGCGGCGAGTGTGCTCCGAGCGCGCGCCAGGTTGCGCAAGGCCCCGGCCATGATTTCGGCGCTTCCCGTAATCACCGTCGGGTAGAAGCGTGTGACGCCGGTCGAGAACAGCGCCTGGATCGAGCGAGCGATCTCCTCGACGGAGGTAGCGGGCGAGCAGTAATCGACGCCGGCGAAACCGTTCACCTGGATGTCGATCCAGCCGGGGGAAAGCCACGCGCCGGACCGCTCGGGCGGCGGCAGGGGCGCCGCATCGAGGATGGAAGTGGAGAATGTGAGCTCGATCGAGTCGCCGGTTGCCCCGTCACGCCCGGTGCATTTCATGCGGTCTCCGGTTTATGCACAGCTTTCTCACAGGGGGCGCCCTCCAACCCGTTCAGGGAAAAGGAGAAAATAGCTGTTAAGAACCTCGCGTCGGCGACTGTTTTCGCTGGCCTTTCCGCGTAGCCCCTGGTAGATACATAGGTGGCCGTCGCGGGCGCCGGGGAGGCGCAATATCTCGGGGGAGGTAACCGCTTCCCCGGCGCCTGCTGATAGCCACCGCCCGGAACCAACCCCCGCCCCCCCCTGCCGCCCTCCGCCGCCGATGTTCAGCCGCTGACCGCCACCGGAACACGTACCGAGGTCAGCCAGCCGTGGCGATCGGCGATCTTTCCGTTGATAATTCCGAAGAATTCCTTCTGAATTCTCTCGGTAATCGGCCCGCGGCGACCGCTTCCGACGACGATCCGGTCCACCGATCGTATGGGGCTCACTTCCACCGCCGTTCCGGTGAAAAAAATCTCGTCGGCGATGTAGAGCATCTCACGCGGCACCAGGGCCTCGACCACCGGAATCCCCAGCGTTTCGGCCAGCCGCAGCACCGAGTCGCGCGTGATCCCCGGCAGCACCGACGCTCCCAGCGGCGGCGTCAGCATCTTTCCGTCGCGCACCACGAAGATGTTTTCCCCCGAGCCTTCACTCACGAAACCGGCCTCGTCCAGCGCGATGCCCTCCGCGTAGCCGTTGACCTCCGCTTCCATGCGGATCAACTGCGAGTTCATGTAGTTGGCCCCGGCCTTGGCAAGGGCGGGCAACGTGTTCGGCGCCAGCCGCTTCCAACTGGAGACGCACACGTCCACTCCCCGCGCCAGCGCGTCTTCGCCCAGGTACTGGCCCCATTCCCAGCACGCCAGGTAGACCTCGAGCGGGTTGTTGCGCGGCAGCACGCCCATCTCGCCGTAGCCGCGTAGTACGATGGGACGAAGGTAGCAGGCTTGGAGCCCGTTGACGCGCACCAGATCGATACAGGCCTCTTCGATCTGGTCGGGCGTGAAGCCCAGGTCGTCCATGCGGTAGATCTTGGCCGAGTCGTACAGGCGGCGGATGTGATCGCGCAGTCGGTAAATCGCCGGACCGGAGGGCGTGTCGTAGCAGCGGATGCCCTCGAACACCGAGCTGCCGTAGCTGGTGACGTGCGAGAGAACATGGATCCGCGCCTCATCCCATGCGATGAAACGGCCGTTGTGCCAGATCTTGCTCGTCGGTGTCATTGCGTCATTATATCGTAGGGGAGGATGGGACATGCGAACTCGACCACAGGCTTCCCCGTGTCGGCGGGTGGGCGGGCTGCTGTTGGCTCTGGCGAGTCTGGTCTGGGGCCAGCAGCGCGAGCTGAAGCCCGGTTTCAACCTGTTCTCCAAGCAGCAGGACATCCAGCTCGGACGCGAAGGCGCCTCACAGATCGAGCGCCAGGTGACGCTGGCGCGAAACGCGGAGCTCAATGACTACGTCGTGCGCATCGGCCGGCGCCTGGCTTCCCAGCCGCAAGCGGACCAGTACCCCTATTCGTTCAAGGTCGTCCACGACAGCAACATCAACGCGTTCGCCCTGCCCGGCGGGCCCACCTACATCAACACCGGGCTGATCGCGGCGGCGGAGAACGAAGGACAACTGGCGGGCGTGATGGCGCACGAGATCGGCCACGTCGCGCTGCGCCACGGTACCAACCAGGCTTCCAAGGCCAACCTGATCCAGCTTCCGGCGCTGCTGGCCGGCGCGCTGCTGGGCGACGGGTCCCTCGCCGGGCAGCTCGCGCAACTGGGCGTCCACTTCGGAGCCGGCTCGCTTCTGCTGAAGTATTCGCGCAACGCCGAGCGCGATGCCGACCTGCTCGGCGCGCGCATGATGTCCCATGCGGGTTACAACCCGCTCGAGATGGCGCGCTTTTTCGAAAAGCTCGAGGGCGAAGGCGCCCACCGCGGGGCCGTCGCGCAGTTTTTTGCCTCGCACCCGAATCCCGGCAACCGCTCCAAAGCCGTGCAGGAGGAGATCCGCTACTTGCCGCGGCGCGCCTACGACGCCGACAGCGGCCAGTTCGCACGCGCGCGCCAGATGGTGAACGATCTGCCGGCGGCCCCCAAGCGCGGCGCCGCTGCTTCCATCCAGGATCTGCCCGCCGGCAGGCCCTCGGGCCGCTTCCGGCAGTATCGGGGCAGGGAATTCGCCTTCTCCCACCCGGACAACTGGCAGACTTACGGCGACCGCGACAGCGCCATGCTTACCGTTGCGCCGCGGGAGGGCTTGCGGCAGTCGCGCGACGGGCGCATGCTGATCGGCTACGGTGTGATGGTCAGTTTCTATTTTCCACAACGCGGCGGCCGCGTCGACTTACGCCGTCACACCGAGGAACTGCTGCGCAAGCTCCAGCAGGAGAACCCGGGCATGCGCGTGTCGAGCGAAGGCAGCCGCCGGCTCACGGTGGGCGGCGAGGCGGCCATGCAGACCACGCTGCACTCGGAATCCATCTTCGCCGGCGAGGCCGAGGTCGACCTGCTGGTCACCGTCCAGCGGCCCGAGGGATTGTTCTACATGATCTTCATCGCTCCGGAGCGCGAATACCGCGAGATCCGCGACACCTTCGAGCAGATGCTGCGCTCGGTGCAGTTCGCCGCCTGACGGCGATGGCCGCCTACCCGGCGATCCTGTTTGACTTCGACGGCGTCCTGGTGGACAGCGAGCCGCTTCACTTCGCCTGCTGGCGCGAGATCCTCGCCGAATTCGACGTGCCGCTGGACTGGCAGACCTACTGCCGCCACTGCGTCGGCGTCGCCGACCGCGCCATGATCGAGGTGCTGTGCCGGCTGGCCTCACCACCGGCGCCCTTCGAGCAGCTCTGGGCGCAGTATCCGCGCAAGAAGGAAATGTTTCGCTGGCGGATGCTGGCCGAGCTGCCTTTTCCTGCCGCCAATCTCGACCTGGTGCGCTCCCTGAGCGGCTCCTGCTCTCTGGCCGTGGTCTCTTCCAGCGGCCGCCGGGAAGTCGAGCCGATCCTGGTCGCCGCCGGTATCCGCGAGGCCTTCCAGGCGCTGGTCTGCGCCGAGGACGTCACGAACCTCAAGCCGGCCCCCGATCCCTACTTGCTTGCAGCGCACCTGCTCGGGGTGGAACGCGCGCTGGTGGTGGAGGACTCCGAAGCCGGCGTCGCCAGCGGCCGCGCCGCGGGTTTCGATGTGCTGCGCGTCGGCGGCGCCGAAGAAATGGCGGTACTGCTTCGGCGGCGGTTGGCGGAAACCGGCGAATAGTACTCGTTCTACACAAAAAACAGTTGCATTCAGTACAGGTTGCGAATATTATAAAGAGCACTCTGCGCATGTTTCACCGCGGCGGCGCTTGCGCGGTTCGACCGCAGTATCGAGGAGGATGTGCGTGTCCATCAGGTTCTGTGTCGCCTCCAGGTTGAGGCCTCCCTTTGCTGTGCTCGTCTCGGTTGCGATTGCCGGCCAGACTCTTCTCTACCCGCCGGTGCTCCAAGCCCAGCCGGGCCTTCGGATTCAGGTCCTTCGCGGTGAGGGAGCGGTCAACTCGCCGGGCGGCCGCGCCGGCGACCTGGAGGTGGAAGTCCACCTGGCGGACGGCCGGCCGGCACAGGGCGCCACGGTCACGTTCATACTTCCCACCAGTGGTCCCGGCGCCTCGTTTCTGGATGGAAGCAGCGTCCTTTTGGTCAACGCGGACGATCAGGGAAGGGCCGTCGCTCGCGGCATCCGGGCCAATGAAATCGAAGGGGAGTTCGCCGTTCGCGTGAACGCGTCCCTGCAAGGAGCGAACGTCAGTATCTCGATCCGGCAGCGTAACAGTTCCGCCCCGGTTCCCGCGCTACCCCCACCGGGGACTCCAACGACGGCTCCGGGTGCACAGCCAAAGCCTCCGGTTGCCGTGACTAGACCTGCGCCGGTCAAGAAGTCCTCCAGTGGCAAATGGATCGCGATTCTGGCGGTCGTGGGCGGTGGGGCTGCCGGCGCTGCGTTGGGATTGGGAGGCAAGAAATCGGGCGGCGGCGGCGGACCCGTTACGACCAATCCCCCGGTGACGCCCCCTCCGGTGGTCCCCTCAATCACGATTACGCCCGGAAGCCCGAACGTCGGCAGACCGTAAAAGTTTCGGAGAACCTATGCTCGTGTCTAATGCAGTACGATTCCTGGCCGTGGTTTCCCTCTGCTGCATCCCCGGTTTGAGCCAGCTCACAGTAGGCCTGGGGGCGGGCGCGCCGAACAAGGCTCGCGCCGCGGATGGCGACGATTCCGGCGTCGTATTGTCAGCCCCATCGCTCGGGTATCTGCTGGATGGATCGAGCGGCCTTCTGCGCGGCATGCGCGGCCTCGCGGGATCGGGGCTGGTGGGTCCGGAGCTGCCTTCGGAAACCACGTTGGAGATGGCGGTTTGGTCCCCGGCTGGACAATACGTGCTGGGGCTCGCGAGGGAAAGCCGGGAGCCGATCCTGTTTCGGCTCGTCGAGGGACAGTTGCGCGGTTCTTCCCTGGTTCCGGCGCAGCCGGGCGTCTCCTCGGTTCACCTGAGTCCGGGCGGCCGCGCCGTGGCGCTCTACTATGCCGGGGGGGAACGAATCGAAATCTGGACCGGGTTGCCCGATCAGCCGGTACGCGAGACCGAATTGCTGCTCCCCACGGCCGGCGCACCGGTTCGCAATGTGGCTGTGAGCGATAGCGGCAAGCTTGCCTTGGTGGTTCTGGGCGAGGATGACCGCCAGAGTCTGTTCAACGTCCGGGAAGGGGAGTGGAGGTTCCTGACCGCGGCCGAGAGAATCTCCTCGATCGTGTTCTTGCGGAATCGTCCCGATGCCCTGTTCGCCGACCGGGCCGCGAACAGGATTTACCAGGTGCAGGGACTGGATAGCGACCCCGCCTTGTTCGCCGTGGCCGGCGCCGGCGAAGGCCTTCAGGACCCGTCGTCCGTCGAAGCCTCCGCCGACGGTGCGACAGCGTTCGTCGCCAGCGCGACGACACGCTCGGTGTGGTCGCTCGATCTGCTCACCAGCCGGCTGACCAGGCTGGAATGCCCCTGTGTGCCGACGGGCCTTCACCGCCTGGAAGGCAGCGCGGTTTTCCGCCTCACCGACTCCGCTCCGGACGAGCCGGTGTGGGTGCTGGATGCCGATGACGACGAACCTCGCATCGTTCTTGTTCCCGTCGCGAGCCGGACAGAGGGCAATCAATGAGACCCTCTCTCCGCCGTCGTGCAGGCTGGCTGGCCCTGCTGCTCCTGCTCGGCGTTGCGCCCCTGGTTGCCAATCACGTCTTCATCGTCACCCGCAGCCTGCCTCCGGCGATTGCCGGATTTCTGTATCGGGCCAGGCTGATCTCTACGGTCGAATTCGGCAACTCGCCCGAGCCCGCTACCTGGACACGGGTCAGCGGGACCTTGCCTCCAGGCCTCGCCATCGACACGCGCGGATTGATCTCCGGGACAGTGCCGGCCGGCACCGACGGAACGTTTCGTTTCACCCTCCAGGCGCGTGATGACAGGCTGTCTCACACGGCGCAGCAAGAGTTTGTGATTCCCGTCATTCGCCCCGGCTCGACAGAACTCAGGATCATTACTACCGGGATGTGGTTCGCCAGCGAAGGACGCCGCTGGGAAGAATATCTGGATGCAGTCGGCGGAACGCCCCCCTACCGATGGACCCTGGTCCAGGGTACTTTACCCCAGGGTGTACAGCTTGACGAGGGGGGACGACTCATCGGCTCGATCGCGCGTGGTCAGGCCCCGCGCACGTATTTCTTCGATGCGCGGGTCACCGACAGCGCCAATCGTTCCGCCACCGCCAGTTTTTCCATCCCCGTAGGGGGTGAGTTCGTCGATTTTACGACGCCGAGCCGCCTGCTCACCATGCTGAACACGGAACGGTTTCCCGACGGCCGGCGCATCCTGCCAACGCTGACGGGCGAGGGAGGCTTTTGCAGCGGCTATCAGGTTTTTGGCAGCCTGCCGCGCGGGCTTGTGATTACCGCCGAGGGAGCCATGCTGGGTGCGCCCTCTGAATCCGGCCAGTTCGGATTTCATGTCCAGTGTGACGATTTTACAGGGAGGAGGACTATCAAAGCGTTCCACCTCCTGGTCCTGCCGTCCGCCACGCTGCTGGGCGCCACCACCTTACCGGCGGGCGCCGTCGGTTCCGCATACAGCCATACCCTGATTGGGCAAAGCAGCCTTCCCCCGGTCCAATACGTCGCCGCCAACTCGAGAACCGGCGCCCTGCTTTCGGGGAACAGTCCGGCGCCCGGGCTGACGCTGAATCGGGACACCGGTCAGATTTCAGGCACACCCACAACCGCCGGGCAGTACGAGTTCGATGCGCGCGTTCTCAGCAATTACTCACACTGGTTCGGCGGCATCTTCCATTTCAACACTCTCACGCTGAACATCACCGCCGCGCCCCCGGTCGTGACTCCACCGCTGGCGATTACCACCGCATCACTACCGGATGGGGCCATCGGCGTCGTCTATCGCCAGACCCTGGAGGCCACCGGGGGCCGCGCGCCTTACACCTGGCGTCTGGCGGTCGGTTCCCTGCCGCCGGGGGTGAGCCTGGCGGGCAACATCATTCAGGGAACCCCGACCCTGGTCGGCAGCTCCGGCTTCCGCCTCGAAGTGCGCGACCAGGACAACCAGCTCCTGACCCGCGACTACACCATTCGTGTGAACACGGGCGCTGTCCCGCGTCTGGCTCTCTCGACGCCGGCCAACTCGACCAGCAATCAGCAAGTCGACCTCCAGCTTACTCTCGACGCCAACTACCCGAGCGTCCTCCAGGGCCAGTTGCGGCTGCGCTTCACGCCGCAAACGCCGGCCAACGCGCGAGACGACGACATGATCATGTTCTCCAACGGCAGTCGGCTGGTCAATTTCACCGTGGCAGCCAACCAGCGCAATGCCAGCTTCACCGGCGGCGTGCTGCGGCTGCTGACAGGGACCACGGCGGGCCAGATCGATATTGATGTCGCTTCGCTCACCGTGGGGACCACGCCGGTGGCGGCGAGTCCATCCAGTTGGTCGGTAACCGTTGCGACCGCCGTTCCGACTCTCAATCAACCTGTCGTCACCGGACGTACCGCTACCGGCTTCCTCATTCAGAGCCGCGGCTTCAGCAATACGCGCGAGCTGGTGCAGGCCCTCTACCAGTTCACCGTGCGCAGCGGGGTGACCGTACAGACCACCGATTTCACCGTCCAGCTCGCCACGCCCGGCAATACCTGGTTCGGCTCGGCGGCCTCGCAGGCCACTGGCGGGCAATTCAACTACGATCAGCCCTTCACCGTCTCCGGCACCGGCGGCGGCGACGCAGGCGCCGTATTGTCGGTCACCGTGACGCTGGTCAACCGGAATGGTTCCAGCCAGACCCGGACCGTGACGTTCTAATGACTACACTCCGCCGCCACCGGAAGCTGCTGCTGTATTGCGTTGCGGCGGGTGCGTTCGCGCAAGACTCCGCCTGGAAGGCGGCGCTGGACTCGGGCCGCCAGGCCATGGCGCAGGCGGATTACCGTGCCGCCGAGCGTCACCTGGAAGAGGCCCTGCAAACTTGTCGCGCGATGGGCATCCAGGACCGGCGTCTTGCAGAGACCCTCCTCAGCGCCGGCGCCTTGCAACTGGCCCTGGGCCGTTACGGCGAGGCGGAGGCCAATCATCGGGACGCCTACGCGGCTGCCAACCAATCCTTGGGAGGCGACCACCCGGTGGTGGCGGGCATCAACTCCCACCTTGCGGAGCTGTTTCGCCTGCGCGGATCTTATGCTTCCGTGGGGAACAACCACGAAAGCGCCATCGGCGTGCTGGAGGAAGCCCTCGGACCATCGCATCCGGAGCTGGGCAAGGCCCTGCTTAGACGCGCCCGGTTCCGGCTGGCGACCGGCGCGCCGGTGGAAGCCCTGGAGGATGCGCGCAGGGCCCTCGAAATTCAGAAAACCGGCCTGGGGGCGCAGCATTTCGAAGTCGGCCTCGCCTTGCGCGATGTGGCTGAGGCTCAGATCGAACGCGGCCAGTACCTCCCGGCGCGCCCCTTGGCCGAGGAATCGTTCCGAAACCTGGAAGCCTCGCTCGGGCCGGGGCATCCCGCGACTGCCGCCAGCTCCGATCTGCTGGCCCGCCTGCTGCTCGCGTTGGGGAAGACGGGCGAGGCGCAGGCATTCGCCGCCCGCAGCCTCGCCGGCCAGGAACGCCTGCTCGGTTCTTCGCACCCGGCCCTGGCTGGGCCGTTGCTGATTCTCGGCGCGACCGCCTTGTCGCGCGGGCAGCTCGCCGAGGCCCAGCAATCCGCGGACCGTGCCGTCGCTCTTCTCCGGCGCGCTACACCGGGCGGAACTGTCGAGCTGGCACGCGCCATGGATCAGTTGGGCGAGATCGTTTTACGCCAGGGTAACCAGTCGCGGGCCGGGTCGCTGTTTCTCGAAGCACGCGAGCTGCGGCGCGAACTTCTGCCTTCAGCGCATGCCGATCACGGAGAAAGCGTGCGCACCTTCGCCTTGCTCCGCCGCGAACAGGGCAACCCGGCCGAGGCCAGGTCCATGCTGGAAGAATACGTGAACGGCTCCGAGCGCAGTCTGGGACCGGATCATCCCAACCGGGCAGCGGCCATGTCCAAGCTCGCGGAACTGTGCCTGGAGCTGCAAAGCCTCGCCGACGCCGCCCGCTGGCTGCGGCTCTCGTTGAGCGCCAGAGAGAAGGTCTTGGGGTCGGCGCACCCGGTGCTGGCCAAGGATTCCCGCCTGCTGGCGCAAGTCCTGGGCGCCCAAGGACAGCCCGACGACGCGATATCCTACTTCGAAAAAGCAATCGCCGTGTTGCAACAATCACCAGGGTCGGAAGACGAGGCGATGTTGATGACCCTGGAAATCTACGAAGCCTTCCTCCGCCGGATCGGTCGAGCCGACCAGGCGGCGGTAATTCAGAGTCGCGCGAGCCAGATCCGGCCGCCGGCGCGACCGGGAGGGCGTCCGTAAATGATAGTATCCCTGAAAGGTAACGCACTTTTCAGACACTACCCCCATATAGGAGGCAGCCATGCGTATCGTGTTTAGACACTTGAGTGGATCGAAAGCCAACCAGGTGGAAGAGTTTTCTCTGGACCACGTCCAGGAGATCGTTATCGGTCGTGAGCCCACTTCGACCGTACGCTTCGACCCCGACCGCGACGATCTGGTCAGCCGACAGCACGCCAAAATCGTTCCCGACCCGGCCAATCCCGGTCAGTTCCTCATCACCGATCTAGGCAGTCGCAACGGAACGATGGTGAACCGGCAGAAGGTCTACGGAACCAGTCGGGTGGTACACGGCGACACAGTTCAACTGGGACCTGGCGGGCCCGAATTCCGGATCGATGTGGAACCGCCCCCCGGCGGCGCGCGCCCCACGCGCCTGGCGACCGAGAGCGCCGACTACGCCGCTCCGCGACAAGTGCCGCCGACGCGGGAAGGTGTCTTCGGCTCCGGCATCCCTCCGACCGCCGAAGCTTCGCCCGGCGCGCCTCGTCCCGTAGGCCGCGCGACGGTCGAGCGGATGGTCGGCATGGTGCTCAAGCAAGTCAAAGGCGAATCCAGAAAATCCGTTGTGATCAGCGCAGCGACTCTGGCCGCCGTGGTGGTCCTTATGGGTGGCGCCTATTACTTCACCCGGATCAAGGTGCCGGTGCAATCTGTCGCGGATGCCGCCGCCGCCGCACCGGCCGTGGTCGTGAGATCGCAGCCGGCGCGAGTCGCGTCGCCGGCGGGCACCGCCGCAAGAACTACCGAGCCGGCTGCCGCCCAACCAGCCGCACCGGCAACGTCGGCGCCCGCCGCGGCCGCACCGGCTGCCGGTGGAACCACCGGTCAGCCCGCATCGCCGGTCACGACGGCAGCGGCCGCCACGACGGGGTTGCGTGACGAGTCCTTCAAAGAGTGGCTGGAGCGAAGCTACCAGGGCCTCAAGGGAGCACCCTCGGCCCCGGCCACTGGCGGCGCGGCGCCAAGTAACGTCACTTCGAGCACGACTCCGGCCGGCAGCTCGATTCCGAGCCGGTCGCCCGCCAAGTCACCTACCGCGATCGGCCAGGAATACACGGACGCAGTGGCCTTTCTCGAAATTGGCTGGAAACTGATCGATACCTCCAGCGGCCGCCAGGTGCACCACCGGCACTTCCTGACCGAAGGCGCGAAGAACCTGCGAGGCTACGGTTCCAAGATTTCCATCTTCGTCGAAAGCGGCGGCCAGGTGGAGCCGGCGCTGATCGATATCGACGAAAACGGCTTGCACCAGCCGATCGGAGGGACGCATACGGGCAGCGGATTCACGGTCTCGAGTGACGGCTTCCTCCTCACGAACCGTCACGTGGCTGCCTCCTGGCACACCAGCTACCAGTGGCCGCGCGATTTGGCGCCCGCGGTCCTGATCATGTCCGACGGCGGTGTTCGCATGTTGTCTCCGGGGGAGTTACCGCGTAACTGGGTCCCGGCCAACTCGAAGAACCTGACCAAATCCGTCAGCTACAACCAGAAGCAGAACAAATTCGTACGCCCGGACCTGGTGGGGAAAAACTTCGAAGGCCGTTACGACTACTGTGATGTTACGTTTGCGAAAACCAAGATGCGGGTTCCCGGCCGCCTGGCCGCTACCAGCGACCGGCACGACGTAGCCATGCTCAAGCTGGATGTCCCGCAACCGCTGCTCAAGGTGGAGCCTTTCGATAACTACGAAAGCATCAAGATCGGCGACCCGGTGGTCGTCATGGGATATCCGGCGGTCTCGCCGGATGTGATCGGGGTCACCCGCTCGCAGGACATTTTCAACCGTGACTCGCGCGGCAGAGTGATTCCCGATCCCACGCTCAGCGTCGGCAATATCGCCAAGGTCCTCCGCGACGAGGGCGCCGGCCGCACCGACCCCGTTATCAGCGAGTTCGGCGACGTCTTCCAGCTCACCATCAACTCCACCGGCGCCGGCAACAGTGGTGGGCCATTGTTCGACGAAAACGGCCGCGTCGTCGGGATTTTCACCTCCTCCCGGACACTGGACGCGCGCGTCACCTTCGCCGTTCCCATCCGCTACGGGCTGGAGCTCATGCGCAGGACCAAGGTGATCCGTTAGAGTAGGGGGAGCGCCGCGGCGCTCCCCCGATACTCACGCCCCGGCAGCCGGGATAGCCATGAGCGCGGAGCGCTTCCTCAATTCCTGGGTTGGCGACTACCAACTGGTCGAGTTCCTTGGAGCCGGCGGTATGGGGGACGTCTACCGGGGAGTCCATGGGCAAACCCGGCAGGTGGTGGCGGTGAAGGTGCTCTCCGACGCCCAGGTACGATCGGGCGTCGCGCGGGTGCTGAATGAGGCACGCATCCTGGCCAGCCTGCGGCACAAGAATATCGCCGCCTTCTATGAGTTGCTGGACATGGGTGGCCGCCCTTGTATCGTCATGGAGTACGTCGACGGCGTCACCGTCACCGAACGCTTACGCCTTTCCGGATCCTTGCCGGTGCCCGTGGCCCTGGCCGCTTTCCGAGCCGTAGTCGACGCGGTCCACTACATGCACTCGGAGGGCGTCGTTCACCGGGACTTGAAATCCAGCAATATCAAGGTCACTACGGGCGGGGAAGTGAAGGTGCTCGATTTCGGCATCGCCCGCTCGAGCTCCACTCCCCGAATGACACGCACTGGAAATGTGATCGGCACGCTGGAAAACCTGTCGCCGGAACAAATCCGAAGCGGCGAGGCTGACCACCGTTCCGACATCTGGGCGCTCGGCGTCCTGCTCTACGAGATGACCACCGGGCAGCTCCCGTTCCAGCAACAGGCCATCGGCGACCTCTACGAGTCCATCATCCGCAGTGACTATACCCCTCCTTCGGTCCTGAATCCTTCGGTTTTCCAGGATGTCGAGCGGATCATCCAGCGTTGCCTGCGGAAGCGACCCGGCGATCGGTTTCAGAGCGCCTCCAGGCTGCTGGACCATGTCGAGGCGGTGACCAAGGAAACGTCGCCGCTCGCGCGCAGTATCTCTCGATATTGGCACACCGCACTGGGAACCGGGCACAACTGGCTGCTGTGGGCGGCTACAGCCCTGGTGGTAGTCCTGCTCCTGGTCATGTTCCGTTTCGCGTGGACTTCGCCGGGGGCGGAGCAGCCTCAGGATGTTCCAGCCGCGACCGCTCCCGCCGGTCCTGGCATCCGCTACCCACCCCCGTCGCGCGCGCCCCTGGTGTCGCCTGGGGTGGCCGTCATTCCCGCTCCGGCTGAAGTACCTCGCGCGCCCACCGCGCCGGTTACCCCGGCTGCTCCCGCGCCTGCTGGCCCTTCGGCTGAAATTGAACGCCCGGCTTTGCGGTTGGGGGAGAAGACTGTCGAGATCGACGTCTCCGGTGGGAGCGCCCAGGTTTATATGTCCGGCCAGTTCATCGGCAACACGCCCCTCCGCATCCGGGGGCAGTTTGGCCAAAAGATCGATGTGACCCTGAAGCAGACGGGCTATAAGGATGTCCCCGTCTCTTTCGAAATCAGCGAGCGGAAAGTGTACACTTACGCCATGGAGCCCGAATAGCAAGGCCGGATCGATCCGCAACACTATGTGGCGCTTTTGGAAAAATCGAAAACGGCTCGCCGGCGAGCGAAAAAAACCGACCACAGACGGGCACGCTACCAGGTCCTTTGCTTTGGATGCGGGTGAATCCGTCATCGACCCGGTGATCGCCGCCTTATCCGACGCCGGCTGTGTCCGGGAAATCAACGAGGACTGCGTGTTGTTCGAGCGGCCGACGGATGCGGACCTTCGCAACAGCAAAGGGCACCTGCTGCTGGTCGCCGATGGGATGGGCGGAAGCCTGGCTGGGGAAGTTGCGTCCGCGACGGCGGCCGAGGTCATCCGGAGCGGTTACTATCGATCGTCCACGGCGGATCCCGGCGAGGCGTTGCAGGAGGCATTACTGGATGCCAATCGCGAAGTATTCCGGTTGGCCAAGGATGATCCGCGCTTCCAAGGCATGGGCACCACCTGCGTGGCGCTGGCGCTGGTGGGCCGCTCCGCCTACGCCTGCTATGTTGGTGACAGCCGCATCTACCTGGTTCGGGACTCGGCCATCTACCTGATGACGGAGGATCACTCGGTGGTGTCCGACATGGTCAAGCGTGGCCTCATCACGCGGGCGCAGGCTCGCACCCACGATGACCGGAACGTGATCCTGCAAGCCTTGGGTACCCGCGATAAAGTTAAGATATCCTCCTGGGAGCACCCGCTCGACGTTGCCCTGGGGGACGCGTTTGTTCTTTGCTCGGACGGCCTGCATGACTTGCTGGAAGATGAGGATATCCGGAGCCTGGTGGAGGGGGAGGAGCCCCGGACGGCTTGCACTCGCCTGGTCGAGCTGGCCAAGCAGCGCGGCGGGGATGACAACGTCTCGGTCATCGTCGCTCTCATGGTGGCCCAGAAGAAAGAGGCGAGGCCGGCGCCCGGCCAGACCAGAGAGATGGATGTGATGCCATGATCGGCCAGGTGGTCGGCAACTTCAAGGTGCTGAGCGAAGTCGGCGAAGGCGGCATGGGGAAGGTCTACCGCGCGCTGGACATGATGCTCGAACGCGAGGTGGCTCTGAAGGTGCTTCGTCCCGAGTTCGCACGCGTTCCGGACATCGTCGAACGGTTCCGCTCGGAAGCCGTCGCCCTGGCGAAGCTTCTTCATCCCAACATCGCGGGCGTGTACAGCTTCGCGAGGTTCGGCGACGACTTGTTCATGGCGATGGAATTCGTTCGCGGCAGCACCCTCGAACGCATTCTGGCGGAGTCCGGCGCCGTTGACTGGCAAAAAGCGGTTCCCTTGCTCTGCCAGGCGCTCGATGGCATCGAGCATGCCCACCGGCTGGGCATCATCCACCGCGATATCAAGCCGGCCAACGTGATGCTCACCCACGATGGCGTGGTGAAGGTCACCGATTTCGGGATCGCTCGTGTGCTCGGCAGAGCCCGGCAGACCCAGGAAGGGCGCATGATCGGCACCATCGAATACATGTCGCCGGAGCGCATTCGGGGACTGGAGGTGGACGCACGCTCGGACATCTATTCGCTTGGAATTGTCCTGTACGAAATGCTTACCGGAACGGTGCCTTTCGCCAGTGACAGTGAGTATGAGGTCATGCGGGCGCAAATCGAGGATCAGCCCCGGGCGCCCCGGGAATTGATCCCCGCGATCCCGGAGCAGGTCCAGAGGGCGCTTCTCACGGCGGTAGCCAAGAACCCGGGGGAGAGATTCGCGAGCGCGATCGAGATGAAGAACGCCCTTCGCGCGGGCATCGAAGAGGCCACCAGGATTGTGGCGGTACCGATTGCTCCCGCGCGGGAGGCGCCGCCGCCGGTGCCGCCTCCGGTTGTTTTGGCGCCGGCACCGAAAACTCCACCGCCGGCACCGTCCCCCCCACCGGCACCGCAAGCCGCGCCTGCGCCTGCGGCCCCCCAGGCTCCAAAAGCCGCGCCAGCCCCGGCCCCAGCGCCGCCGCGTGTGGCTCCACAGCCCTTGCCGGTTGCGGCGGCACCCGTCCGTCCGGCGCCGGTGCAGACTCGGGTGGCTGAGGTGCCGTACGTTCCCTACGAGCCCCCCGCTCCGGAGCCTGAGCCCAGGAATTGGAGGCCCTACATGATCGCCGCCGCGTTGGTGGTGGTCGCTTTGGTCGCGATCCTGATGTGGCCGGACGGTTCCGGTTCAGAGGTTCCCCCGCAGGCGGTGACGCCGGCCCGGTCGGCGCCCGCTGTACAAGCGCCGCCTCCTCGGGCGCCGGAGCCGGAAACCGCCGCGATTCCCATTCCGCCGCGACGGACGATCATTCCCAAGAAAGGGCCGGTGAAGGGCAAGGTGAGCTCAGACCTGGAACGCAGCATCGACGAAATCCTCGCCCCGACTCCGAACCCACCCAAGTGACAGTTGGCATGAAGCGACCGCTCCTGCTTGTTTGCTGCCTCCTCCTCATCGGTCTGCCGTTGTTGACCCAGCCCGCTCCGGTAACTAAAGATCAAGTGCTGAAAGTGTTGTCGCTGGTCCGCCTGGACAAATCCAGCGATCCGGTCAAAGCCCAAGAGAGGGTCGCGTCCCCTGTTCGGCAGCGCGGCGTCAACTTCGAGTTGACCCCGGAAGTGGAGGCGGAGTTGAAAGACGCTGGGGCTTTGGACGACCTGCTCACGGCAATACGGCTCAACTACCGGCCGCCGGCCCCGCCGCCGCCCCCTCCGCCAAGCTACGAGGACCTGCTTCGACGTGCCTTGGAATCCATACGCGCCCAGGATGCCGAAGGCGCCATCCGGACGCTCCAGGAAGCTGCCCGTGTGAACCCGGCAGGCGCGGAAGCGCATGAACAGTTGGGTTCGCTCCACCTGTTGCATTCCCGCAACTCGGCTGCCGCGGTGCAATCGTTTCTCAGCGCACTCCAGAATGGCGGAAGCGCGCAGTTCCGCGTATTGATCGCGCCGGAAGGCGAAAACTTTCAGGCCCGCTGCGAAGGCACGCTGCGCGTCCAGGCCACGAATGTCGAATGGCAGTCCGCGGTATGCCGGATCCAGGCGCGACTAGGCCGCGACAACCTGCTCGGTGTACATGCCAACCGGTACCTGGGAGCTCATCTTCACGCCTTCGGCATCCTGGCACGGTATGCAGACCAGCGAAGAACGGTGTACAACCTGGCGCCGCGATCCGGCGACGAGACGGAGGCCAAAACGATCATCGGTCTTCTGGAGCAACTGCGGGTGCGGCCGTGAGCGTGGCCGAGAAGTTGATCGTGATTCGCCACGTCGCATCGGAGGATCCGCCCGCAAGCATCGGAGCATCTACATCTACACGAAAAATACACAAAAAACGGTTGCATTCTGTACGGGTTGCGATATTATGAAGTGCAGTCTGCGCATGTTTTTCACCGCGGCCCTTGAATAATACGGTCGCGGTGTCGAGGAGGATGTGCGTGTCCTCGATTGCGATTGCCGGGGGATCGGTCCCGGTCATTGCCCCCGTCGTGACCCCATCCCTTCGATCACCGGAAACCAGAATATCGGCAGACCGTAAAAGTTTAGGAGAACCAAGGAGAACCCATGCTGGTATCTAATGCAGTGCGATTCCTCGCCGTGGTTTCCCTCTGCGGGATCCCTGGAGTAGGCCAGCCATCGAAAACAACGTTGGCCATGGCGGCTTGGTCCCCGGCCGAACAATACGTGCTGGGGCTCGCGAGGGAAAGCCGGGAGCCGATCCTGTTTCGCCCCGTCGAGGGGCAGTTGCGCGGTTCTCCCCTGGTTCCGGCACAGCCGGGCGTCTCCCCGGTTCACCTGAGTCCCCGCGGCCGCGCCGTGGCGCTCTACTATGACGGGCAGGAACGCATCGAAATCTGGAGAGGGTTGCCCGATCAGCCGATACGCGAGACCGAACTTCTGCTCCCCACACCTGGCGCACCGGTCACCAGCCGGATGACCCGGCTGGAATGCCCCTGTGTGCCGACGGGGGTGCTGGACGCCGATAGCGACGAACCTCGCATCGTTCTTGTTCCCGTCGCGAGCCGGACAGAGGGAGGCAATCAATGAGACCCTCTCTCCGCCGTCATGCAGGCTGCCTGGCCCTGCTGCTCCTGCTCAGCGTTGCGCCTCTGGCCGCCAATCACGTCTTCATCGTCAACCGCAGCCTGCCTCCGGCGATTGCCGGATTTCTGTATCGGGCCAGGCTGATCTCGACGGTCGAATTCGGCTTCGCGACCGAGCCGGCCACCTGGACACTGGTCAGTGGGACCTTGCCTCCAGGCCTCACCATCGACACGCGCGGATTGATCTCCGGGACGGTGCCGGCAGGCACCGACGGAACGTTTCTTTTCACGCTCCGCGCGCGTGACGACAGGCTGTCTCACGTGGCGCAGCAAGAGTTTGTGATTCCCGTCATTCGTCCCGGCTCGACAGAGCTCAGGATCATGACCACGGGGATGTGGTTCGCCAGCGAAGGACGCCGCTGGGAAGAATACCTGGATGCAGTCGGCGGAACGCCCCCCTACCGATGGACCCTGGTCCAGGGTACATTACCCAACGGGGTACAGTTCGAGGAGACCGGAAGACTCATCGGCTCGATCGCCCGCGGTCAGGCCCCTCGAACGTATTCCTTCGATGTGCGGGTCACCGACAGCGCCAATCGTATCGCTACCGCCAGCTTTACCATCCCCGTGGGTGGCACGTTCGTCGATTTTACGACCCCGAGCCGCCTGTTCACCATGCTGAACACGGAACGGTTCGCCGATGGCCGGAGAATCCTGCCGACGCTGACCACCGAGGGCGGCATTTGCAGCGGCTATCAACTATTTGGAAGCCTGCCGCGCGGCCTGGTGCTAAGCTCCGAGGGAGCCATGCTGGGTGTGCCTTCCGAATCCGGCCAGTTCGGATTCGTTACACAGTGTACGGACGATTTTTCAGGGAGGGCGATTATCAAGGCGTTCAACCTCCTGGTCCTGCCGCAAGCCACGCTGGGCAGCACCGCCTTAGCGCCGGGCGCCGTCGGCTCCGCATACAGCCATACCCTGGTTGGGCAGACCAGCCTTCCCCCCATCCAATACTTAGCCGCCAACACGGGAACCGGAGCCTTGCTGGCGGGCAACAGTCCTGCACCGGGGCTGACGCTCGATCGGGACACCGGACGAATCTCGGGCACACCCACAACCGCGGGGCAGTATGAGTTCGATGTGCGCGTGTTCAGCAATTTCAGTCACTGGTTCGGCGGCATCTGGCAGTTCAATACGCTCACACTGAATATCACCGGCCCTGCCACACTCCCGCCGGGGCCCATTTCCGCGGCGGGCATCGTCAATGCGGCCAGTTTCGCCGCCGGGCCCATCGCTCCGGGACTCATGATAACGATCTTTGGTCCCCGCATCGGCCCTCCCACCTTGACGACGCTGCGACTCAATGCGGAGGGTCGCGTGGATACTGTGCTGGCCGACACTCGAGTCTGGTTCGATGACAGCATCGCACCGTTGGTCTATGTGGACGAGAATCAAATTAGCGCCCTGGTGCCCTACGCTCTGGCGGGGGCCACCACCACCCGGGTTCAAGTCGAGCACCGCGGCGCGCGGACGAATGCCGTTACCGTCGCGCTGGCGCCCAGTGCTCCAGGCATCTTCACGGTGGCTTCCTCAGGGCGAGGGCAAGGGGCCGTGCAGAATCAGGACTTCAGTGTCAACTCGGCCTCTAACCCCGCTCCCAGGGGCTCGATCGTCATCGTCTATGCCACTGGGGAAGGGCAGACCGCCCCGCGAGTCCCGGATGGCACGGTAGTATCTGCCAGCCAGCTTCCCAAGCCGCTGCTGCCGGTTGGCTTGACGATCGGGGGAATCGCCGCCGAGGTGGTCTATGCCGGCAGCGCGCCGGGGCTGGTGGCGGGAGTGCTACAGGTGAATGCGCGCGTGCCGGAAGAGGTTACACCGGGCAGCGCCCTCGAGGTGGTGTTGGCTATCGGTGACGCGAGGAGTCAAGCCGGAGTCACCATCGCGGTAAGGCCGTAGACAGAGGTCCCGACTAGAGCAACTGCGGCGGAGGCCGTGCGTGACACTGCCGATAACATGTATTATGTAAACTATACACCGCCCCTGTCGGTTATCCAAGAAAAAAAAGGCCTGCCTCCGAAACTCCAGAAGGCAGGCCTTGAGGGAAGATCCTATAAGTACTTCAAACTAATTATCTTCCACGACCTCCACGGCCCTCGCCCCCGCTCACCCTTCCACTGCCGCCTCCGCCGCCACGCATGCCGCCCGAATCTCCTCCACCGCGGGGGGATCCGCCTCGTTCCATACCACCGCCGCCACCACTGCGTCCGCCACCGCCGGAGGAAGGCTCACTGCGCCGGCCACCCCCGTCGGAGCCCCGCCCTCGGGGGGAATCCTCCATGCGTGGGCCGGAACGCTCCCGAATGATCGGTGGATTCACCTGGATGCGCTCGGGCGCCTCTCTGCGCTCGTAGCGTGGGCCTTCCGTGCGCGGCGATTCCCGGCGAGGAGATTCCGATCTGGGCGACTCGCGTTCCATCCGCGGCGCTTCCCGGCGCGGCGCCTCGCGGCCCGAGGACTCGTCGTTACGCCGGAAGATCTCGCCGCGGTCCGGGGCTCGACGCTCGGAGACGCCAGGGTCGCGCTGCCGGAGGGACGGCTCGCGCTCCATGCGGTCGACGCGGCCGGATTCGCCGAACCGGCGCCAGCCGCCCTGGTCCCCTCCTCCCGCGCTTCTGCCAGTGGGGCCGGAATCGGTTCGCTGCGCCGGCTCGCCGAAGCGGCGCCAGCCTTCCGAGCCGCCGCCCTCGACACGCCCTGGCTCGCCTCTGCCGGAGGACGGCTCGGCGCGCGAAGGCTCGTTCATCCTGCGCCATCCGCCGCCCTGTTCCCCGCCGGCTCGCGGGGTCTCGCGGGCAGCGACACGGCCGCTTTCCGCGCCACGTCCCGGCTCATCGCCGAACGTGCGCCGAGCCACCTGCTCGAGGCCGCGGCGCTGCTGGTCGAACGTTGCCCTTTCGACTTCGGCCGGCTGCCTTCGGCTGTAGAATCTTCCCTGCCCGTCTCCGGACGGGAGGCCGACACGGCTGACTTCCCGATCCGCCAACCGGCGACTCTCGCCGTCGGGAGCCATAGGAACCTGTCCCCGCACCAGGCTGGCGCTGCGCAGGTTGCTTTCCCCCGCCCTGACCAGGTTGCCGGAGCGGCCACGAACGAAATCCGACCCGTCGACGGCGGTGATGCCGTTGTCGATGCGCGCGTTGCGATAGATGTTGGTGATATTCACGTTGTTGACTACGCGCACGCTGTTATCGATGTAGGTCGAGTTGCGGTAGCCGCGATAGTAACCGTGACCGTACCAGGGATAGTAGGGCTCATGGGGAGCCAGCGGGATCCAGCCGACCGAACCGAAGCCGATTCCGAAGCCGGAGTGCCGGCCCCACCCGAAGAACGCCACCAGAGCCGGCCGCCAGTAATGCCGGCCGCCGTAGCCTCCCGGATACCAGCACCAGCCGTAGGGCCGATCATAGAACCAGCGTCCGTAGTGATAGGGAGCCCATCCCCACGGGTCATAGCTGACCCAGCTCCACCCGTACCAGTCCAGCCAGGACCAGCGGCCGTAACGATACGGCGCCCAGCCAACAGCCACTTGAGGCGTCCACACCCAGCCGTAGGGAGCCACGTTGACCCAGCGCCCGTGGTTATCGAGGTCCTCTGCCCCGTAGACGTCGGAGCTGACGTATTGGTAGCTGCGCGAGCGCTCCAGGTCCCGGTCGCGACGCTCGTTCCATTTGTCAAATTCGTCTTCGCCGATTTCGGCGACCAGGCGAACTTCGGGATCCGAGGCGGTTCCGCGCGCCAGCATCGTGCGGCCGGAGCGCAGCCTCTCGGAGCCACGCGGCGTGTAGATGTCCGCTTCGCCGGAGCGGACCGTAATCTCGACAGTGCCGTCTTCACGCACGCTGACGCGGTAGACGCCCTGCTTCAGCGGGCGCACGGACACCGCCGGCGTTGAGATTTCCACCTCCGCGTTGGTTGCACGAAGAACACGGAAGGTGACGGTGCCGCGGGCCAACTGCACCTGGTAGCGCTGATACTCGAGCTCGGAGAGCCTCACCTCGGTGCCGGCTGCCAGGCGCACCATGTTGGCATAGTCGAACTGCAACTCGGCTCTCGAGGTCGCCCCCGTGAATACACGATCCTGCACCACCAGCGCCGCATTGATGGCTGCCGCCATCCACTCGCCGGAATCTCCGCGACGTACGGAAACATCGCCGTTGATCAAGCTGATGCGGGCCACGCCGCGTCCCGGGCGGTCCTCATCGTTGTCGGCGGCCACCAGTGGGACGGCCGCCAAGGTAACTACCAACATGAATCGCAGTTTCATGGTTGGCCTCCGGTCGCCTCCTTACGTGCAATCGCCCTTCCAGACCCGGAACACTTTGATTTCCAGGGCATTACAGGTATATTGAGACTTCATGACAGTGGCCGAAAACCACCACAGTGCTTCCTTGTGGCCACGCCGGCTGGCGGACTCGCTCGCCGGCCCAGCCCTGCTTTTCGTTATCTGTGTCGGCTTCTACTGGAAGCTGGTGCTCACGGATCAGTACACCTGGCTTGCGGGCAATGACATCGCCTACCAGGTTCTTCCCTGGTATCAGTTCCAGGCCTCCGAGTGGCACCAAGGCCGTTTCCCGCTCTGGGATCCACATCAATGGGGCGGGCAGCCGCTTTTGGCGCAGGCCCTGCCGGGAGCGGCGTATCCGCCTAATTGGCTCCTGTTTCTGCTGCCGCTCAAGGACGGCTGGATCCGTCAGAGCTACCTGCACTGGTATTTCGTGCTGATTCACTACCAGGCCGCGTTGTTCTGCTACCTGCTTTGTCGAGACTTGCGGCGTTCCCGGCCGGCTTCCGTGCTTGCCGGCGCCGTTTTCGCTCTCGGCGGCTACATGGCAAACACCGATTGGCCCCAGATGCTCAACGGCGCGGTCTGGGCGCCGCTGGTGCTGCTGTTTCTCCTGCGCGTCCTCGGCGGGTGCCGGCCCTGGCGAAGCTCGGCCCTGGCGGGCCTGTTTTTGGGTGTCTCGGTCCTGGGGGGCCACCACCAGATTCCGACCTACGTTGCGCTGGCGGCCGGGATGCTATGGGTGTGGCATGCCGCCAGCGCCGGACGCCCCTATTGGCGGGCGCCGGCGCAAGCCGCTTTGTTCCTGCTGATGACGGTGCTCGCCAGCGGTCTTCAGAGCCTGCCCGCCTACGAGTATGGACAACTGTCTCGACGCTGGGTGGGCCTGGACCTCCCGGTGGCCTGGAGTGAGACGGTCCCCTATAGCGTGCACGCTCGTTACAGTTTGCAGGTGGTGACTTTGTTGGGGATTGTTTTCCCCGGCTTCACCGAGAGCGTCGATCCCTATATCGGCGTCACCGCGTTCACGCTGGCGCTGCTGGGGCTGGCCATGAGCTGGCGGAACCGCAGCGTCCGATTGCTCGCGGCGGTGGCCCTTTCAGGAGTTATTCTTTCACTGGGAAAGGCGAGCATTTTCCACGGAGTACTTTACAGCCTTGCGCCTTTGTTGGAGAAGGCCCGCACTCCGGCGATGGCCATCTTCTTGTTCAACCTGGGAATCAGTCCGCTCGTCGCCTTTGGCCTCGACGGTGTGCTCGACCGCCTCTCTTGCGTGTGGCTGCGGCGCGCCTCCCTGATCCTGCTCGGGGCAGCCGGGCTGATTCTGGCGCTGCTGTTCGGACTTCTGGTGAGTCGCCATCCTGCCGGCCTCAACCTGGATAACCGCGTGATGATAACCGCGCTGGCGGCGGTGCTGGCGGCAGGGCTTCTGTTCGGCTGGAAAAACGGCGGCCTCGTGCCTCGCGCGGTGTGGCTGGGGTTTCTGGGTGTTGTTCTTCTGGAGCTGGGCGCATCCGGCTCGCACGATCTGCCTCATCGCCTGGACACGGATCGCAACAAGAACCTGGTGCGTATGACGCAACACGCCGATATTGTGAAGTTTTTGCGAGAGCAGCCGGCTTACTTCCGCGTCGACGTCAACAACGAGGACATTCCACACAACTTCGGCGACTGGCACGGCATCGACACCGTCGCCGGATTCCTGGCTTCCCTGACAACAAACATGTGGGACCTGGAAGTGCACCGGCGCGCATCCCAACGACTGCTCGCGGTGCGTTTCACCGTGACGAGCGCACCTGCCCGACCGGGAGAGCGGGAAGTCTTCACGGGTCGAGACGGGCTTCATGTCTACGAAAACCCGGGCGCCTTTCCCTGGACCTGGACCGTGCACGAGACTGTTCGCATCGATGCAAGCAGTCCGACAGGCGGCTTGCTGGACACGGTCGATTTCGATTTGCGGACCAAGGCGCTCCTTCGCGAACAGCCGCCGGAGCTGGCGACCTGCACCGAGGCGGATAAGGTGGAGATCAGCCGCAGGCATCCCCTTCGCGTTGTCCTGATGGCGCAGATGGGCTGCCGCGGGATGTTGATCCTCTCGGAGACCTTCTTCCCTGGTTGGCAAGCCATCGTAGATGGCCGTCCCGAACGTATTTACGAGGCCTATGGAGCGCTGCGCGGTGTGGTGCTGGAGCGTGGCTCGCACCTGGTGGAGTTTCGCTACCGTCCCTGGAGCGTGTATCTGGGAGGCTTGCTGAGCGCGACGGCGCTCCTGATCGGGCTCGGAATGACGCTTTGGGGGTGGAACGAAGCGCCGACTGTGATAAACTATAGTTAAGGCAGCGGCGCAACCTGTGATTTCTTCCCCTCTCGGCGACAGCAAGCGCTCGCTTCCGGAAGTCCATTCTTCCGTTTCCACTTCCTACCCTTCCATCTGGCGGCGCATTTTCGCCTTTGCCGGGCCCGCCTACCTGGTCAGCGTCGGCTACATGGACCCGGGCAACTGGGCCACCGACCTGGAGGGTGGGGCCAAGTTCGGCTACCAGCTTGTTTGGGTTCTGGTCATGTCCAACATCATGGCCATCCTGCTGCAAACCCTGTGCGCACGTCTGGGCATCATTTACGGACGCGACCTCGCACAGGCCTGCCGCGAAGCCTACCCGCGTCCGGTCAGCTACTCGCTGTGGTTCTTGTGCGAGATCGCTATCGCCGCCTGCGACCTGGCGGAGATACTGGGGGCCGCCATCGCCCTGAACCTGCTGTTCAACATCCCGCTGATGGTTGGCGTGCTGCTCACCGCCGCCGACACGCTGCTGGTCCTGTGGTTCAGCCGCTTCGGCATCCGGCTGATCGAGGCCTTCATCCTGTTCCTGGTTTTCACCATCGGCGGCTGCTTTCTGGTTGAGATGATCCTGGCACGCCCGGTGCTTTCCGAGATTGCCGCCGGCCTGATACCAAGACTGAACGACCAGAGCCTCTACGTCGCCATCGGCATTCTGGGAGCGACGGTGATGCCGCACAATCTCTACCTGCATTCGGCGCTGGTGCAGACGCGCCGCATCGGGCAAAGCCCGGCCGAGAAGCGCGTGGCGTGCCGCTACAACCTGCTGGACTCGGTGGTCGCATTGAATTGCGCCCTCCTGATCAACGCGGCCATTCTCATCCTGGCCTCGTCCACTTTTTTCAAACGCGGCATCGTGGTTACTGAGATCCAGCAGGCGCATCTTCTGCTGACCCCGCTTCTCGGAACCACCTTCGCCAGCGGGCTGTTCGCCGTGGCCCTGCTGTGCTCGGGCCAGTCTTCGACGCTGACCGGAACCATGGCCGGGCAGATCGTCATGGAAGGCTTCCTGAACTTCCGCATGCGCCCCTGGCTGCGGCGTCTGATCACACGGCTGGTAGCCATCATTCCGGCCGCCATTACGGTCTACCTCAGCGGCGACCAGGGCACCTACAAGCTGCTCATCCTCAGCCAGGTGATCCTCAGCATGCAACTACCGTTTGCCGTGATCCCGCTGATTCACTTCACTTGCGACCGCTCCAAGATGGGCGAGTTTGCCAACCCCGGCTGGGTACGGGTGATGGCGTGGACATGTGCCACCATAGTTGTGGGGCTGAACCTGCGCCTGGTTGTGGTCACCGTTGCCTCGCTGCTGGACGTTTCCGGCGATTATCGCTGGCTGGTTTCCATCCTCGTGTTCGTAGTGGGCGTCGCCTTGGCTTTCCTGCTGCTCTGGGTCACTTTGGACCCGCTTCTCCCCGCCTGGATACGCCGGCTCGGCCGCGCGCCGGTGACCTTGCCAGCCGGGGTCGCGGCCGACCTCGGCACGCCCGTCTATCGCTCGATCCTGGTCCCGCTCGACCATACCGCCCGCGACCGCGTGGCCATCTCCCACGGCGCCGCCATTGCCAAGATGCACGGGGCCAAGATCTACCTGCTACACGTCGAGGAGGGCGTCACCAGCCAGGTGTACGGCTCCCTCTCCTCGACAGCCGAAATTCGATCCAGCGCCGAGTACTTCGCCGAAATCCTGAACTCGCTCAAAGCGCAATCCATCGACGCCGAGCTGATCGTCCGTTACTCGCCCGACCCGCGTTTGGAAATCGTCCAGGTAGCGAGGTCTCTGCGCCCGGATCTGGTGGTGATGGGTGCCCATGGGCATAAGGGCTTGAAAGACTTAGTGTTCGGAGCTACAATTAATGCAGTACGTCATGAAGTGGAAGCCCCCATTCTCATAGTTCGCCAGGAAAAATAAAGACCCCTGCGACAGGGGGGCCCCTCACCGTGTCACAGTTACACAAGTGTCGATCCGCCGACGGCAGTTTGCCCTTTCGTTTCATAGCCTCAGCATGGTGCTCGGCTTGCTCTCTCCAAGTTGGGACTACATGTCACGACGCCTGTTGACCGCGATTTGCCTGGCCGCATTGGGTATTCTCAATGCCGCCACGCTGGAGCGGCTGCTGCTTGACGACATGATCCGCAAGTCCACCTTGATCGTACGCGGCCAGGTTCTCAGCTCGCGGTCGAGCCAACACGGTTCGCTGATACACACCTGGTTCCGGGTCCAGGTGCTGGAGCAATGGAAGGGGACGCGCACCAGCCAGGCCGAAGTCATGGTTCCCGGCGGGCGTCTGGCAGGTTTGCGGCAAACCTTCTCCGGCGCCCCGAAGCTGTTGGAAGGCAGCGAATATGTGCTGTTCCTGTGGACCGGTCCGAGCGGCAGGACCCAGGTGATCGGTTTCTCCCAGGGTGTCTTCGACCTGAAGCTGGACGATGCGGGGCAGCCGATAGCCGTGCGCGGGGCTTCGACGGAAACCATGGTGGACTCGCGCACCGGCGCCGGGGTGCGTGACGAGGACATTCGGATGACGCTGACGGAGCTGCGAGATCGGGTCCTGCGCGTTGTGGGGGCAGCCAGGCAATGAAGGGAATTCGCCGAAGCCTCCAGGTGCTCGCCGCGTGGCTCCTGGTGACCACAGCGGCTTCGGCCTACTACCACTTCGTACACTACACCACGCGAAACGCGCCCTTCCTCCCCATTCCGGAAAAGTTCGACCTGGCCTCGCTCGCCTCCAGGACGGTTCCCTATTACATCTCCGAGAACGGCCCTGTGCAGATGGCGAGCGGCGACAGCCTGTCGGCTCTGGTCAGCCAGATCCGTCTGGCCGCGCGTGCCTGGAACAACGTGGAAACCTCCGATCTGCGGGTGCAATTCGGCGGCCTTTTCACTCCGGGCACCCCGCAGCTTTCCCCAGGGATCGAGGTGCTGTTTGAGGAGGTGCCCCCTGGACTGCTGGCGCTGGGCGGCCCGACGGCGCGTGCCGAGTTGAGCACGGGCCCCAACGGTTCCTTCGTGCCGATCACGCGCTCGGTGGTGATCCTGCCGCGGGATCTCGGCAATCGTCCCAGCTTCGGCGAAAACCTCTTCCTCTCGCTGGTGCACGAGTTCGGCCACGCGCTCGGCTTACAGCACACGCTCACTTCGAGCGTGATGTCCACAGGGATCACGCGTGCGGCCACCAAAGCCCGGCCGCTCGATGTCGACGACGTAGCCGGGATCTCCCTCCTGTATCCGTCGCGGGATTTTGCCGCCTCCATGGGGGCCATCGCCGGACGGGTGAGCCTGGCCGGCCAAGGGGTGAGCCTGGCATCGGTGGTGGCGCTATCGCCCCAGGGCGGCGCCGTGAGCACGCTCACCAACCCCGACGGCACATTCCGACTGGAAGGCCTCCCGCCGGGCAACTATTACCTCTACGCCCACCCGCTGCCGCCCCCTATGGCTGGTGAGGTCACACCCGCCAACCTGGTTCTTCCCCTGGACGTCGACAATCGCCCCATCGCGCCGGGCGCCACATTCGAGACGCAGTTTTACCCCGGCACGCGCGACCCCAACCGCGCCGTCACGTTCAATGTCGCCGCCGGCGAAACCATCGAGGGAGTCCAGTTCAACGTCAACCGCCGCGGTCCGCTGCAACTGTACGCCGTACAGACCTACAGCTTCCCCGGGCAGGTGGCGGTGAAACCGGCGCACATCAGCATGGGAGGCTCGCGGTCGTTTCTGGTGGCTTCCGGCTTCGGCCTGGTGGCGAACCGCGCCCCGGCCGCCGGCCTCCAGGTTTCCGTTCTCGGCGGAACGACCAACATCCCGCAGGGCGGGATTCGCGCCTACGCACCGGATCCGAACTTTCTCCAGATCGATTTCCAGTTCAGCCTGTTCGCCACCGAGGGGCCGCGCCACCTGATCTTCTCGCTGAACAACGATATCTACGTGCTGCCTTCGGGATTCTTCCTGACGCAGAAACAGCCGCCCTCGATCACTTCACTGACCCCGGCAACGGACGCCGCGGGAGGTCGCGGGGTGGCGCTATCCGGATCCAACCTTTCCGGCGAGTCGGTGATTCTGTTCGACGGGGTTGCCGGGCAGGTGCGAGGCGAGGATTCCGGCAGTCTTCTGGTGACACCTCCGGCGGCCGCGTCCGGCCATCGTGCGGCGGTAGTTGCCCTGAACAAGGACGGACAAAGCTCGTTGTTCCTGCAAGGGGCGACACCGCCGTTTCATGAGTTCGATTCCGCGGAGCCGGCTTCGTTTCTGATCTCTCCCGGCGCGCTGCCGGCAGGCGTGGAGGCGCTGATCGAGGTCAACGGTGTGAACACCGGCTTCCAGGAAGGACAGACCGCGCTCGGCTTCGGCTCGAGCGACATTGTTGTGCGCCGCCTGTGGGTGGCGAGCCCGACGCGAATCCTGGCGAGCGTGTTCGTCCCGGCGGCCAGCGCACCGGCGATGACCGCGGTCACCGTCGCGACCGGACTTCGCCTGCTCTCCAACTCCGCCGGCTTCCAGGTGCAGCCCAACAATCCGCGGCAGATCTCGCTGCAAGTCGCGGCTGTCGAGGGTGCGGCGAGCAGCTTCCTGCCGGGCACTCCGGCTACTATCCAGGTCTCGAATCTCCCCGCGAACCTGAATCCGGCGCTGCTGACAGTCACACTGAACGACCGGCCGTTAACGATTCTCTCGGTGGCAACGGGGCGAATCACCTTCCAGGTGCCCGCGGGGACGGCGCCGGGGACGGCGATTCTCCGCGTGCAGATTCCCGGCGAGCAGTCGCTGCCGATCCTGGTGGCCATTGATCTTCCGCCGCCGGTGGTGACGGCGGCCTTCGCGCAGCCGAACACGCCGATCGATTCCGGCCGCGCGGCCCGTCCCGGCGAGCTGTTGAGCCTGGTGGTTTCGGGGCTGGCCGAGCCCGGCGCTGCGGTGGCGCCTTCTCGTTTACGCATCACCGTGGGCGGCATCGAGCACCAGGCACAACAGGTGACCCCCTCGGGCAACTCCCACCAGGTGCAGTTTTTCCTCGGAACCACTGTCGCTGCCGGCCCGCAGCAGTTGGTCGTCGCCGTCGACAGCCGGAACTCGACGCCCTTCCTGCTGGCGGTCCGGGCGCAGTAATCGGACCGCTTCCCGGCGCAAGTACCGCCCGATATGCTAATTTCGTTTCGTAATGATAGGTTTCGAAGCCAACAAGACGATGTTCGAGGTCTACCGCGAAACGACCTACACGGGCCAATACCGCGTGGTGTACTATACCGAGCTTCAGGACCACAACAAGGAGACCGAAATCAATCGCGCGATCGCCGGGCAGCACTTCTTCGAGGGGTTCATTAAGGACTACACCAAGGAGGAAGCCAAGGCGATCATCGAGAGCTTCCTCGATCGTCTCAACCGGGGCGAAATGCTGGAGCCCGATGAACTGGTGCGCGCCCTGGGGCGACTGCTGGCCTGATACGAGCGCCCGTCACTGGGCCTGGTCTTCCCGTCCTTCTTCCACTCCCATCTCCGCCAGCAGGCGCAACAGACGGCGATAGTCCAGGGCGATCGCTCCGGCGAGCGCTCGCCCGCTCCCACGTTGCGGATCACTGTCGAGCCGAGCGCGACATGGGCGCCGGCGCCGATCGTGAGGTTGTGAGAAACGGTGGCGCCGGGTCCGATCCAGGCGTCCTCCCCGACAGTGACATTGCCGTTGATGACGGCGTGGTGACCGACGAAACAGCGGGCGCCGATGCGCACGTTGTGGGAGAGGAAGGCCAGATTCCCGATGCGCGAGTGATCGCCGACGATGGTGGATTGCCGGAACAGGCCGCGCGCGATGACGGCGTTCGAGAGGATGTCGACCTGGTTGCCGATCTCGATCCAGCCGGCATGGGCCATTTCGATCACCCCGTCCCGCCAGCGCGATAACTGGAAACCGATCGACCCGAGCACGACCCCGGCGCGGACGCGCACTCCGGCGCCGATGACGGTGCGCTCCTCGATGGTGACATTGGCTTCGACGACCGAGCACGAGCCGATGCGCACGTTCTTCCCGGCGACACACGCGCGAGGGTGGATGCGTGCGGTGGGGTCGATCGCGGCCGCGGAGTCGCATCCGTAAAAGTCGGTCTCTCCCGCCAGCCGGTTGTGAAGCTCGAAGAAGGCGGCGCGCGGCGTCTCGGTAATCGCGAGCCCGCGAACGGAAGCGATCGACCCGGCGAGCTCGGGCGTCGTGAGTACGCAACAGACGCCTTCGACGCGGGCCAGTTGCACGGCGGCACGCGGATGTTCAACGAAGACGAGCTTGTCCGGTTGCGAATCGGAGAGAAAACCGAGGTTGGCGAAGGAATGATCGCGACGGACCTCCATCGCGACCCATGCGGCAGCCTCGGAGAGCATCATGATCATGGGCGGGTACTCTCCGGCGAGTCGCCAACCAGCACGCGGGCATCGGCATAGACTCGTGGTGTGAACTGGTCCAGGTAGCGCCAGCCTTCCTGCATGAGCGTGACGCGGAGGCGGTAGTCGCCCGCTTCGCGGGGTGCGACGACGCGGAGCTTGTAGCATCCGCCCCTCCAGGGCGCGACCGGGGGTTGGAGGATGCCGCGTGCCGCATCGGCGATCACCCGCCGTCCGTCAATGTTCGAAACCCACCGCGCGAGAAGGAGCGCCGGACAGGGCGGCGAAGTGGCGACGGGAATCCCGGTGAAGTTGCTGACCTCGACAGGCACAGTGAGAGCCTCGCCGGGAGCGACTCGATCCGGACACCCGGAGTGGCGCACACCCAGGAGGGCCTGATGGATGCGCCCGAGCCGGCGGGTTGCCGGATACCGCGAGGCGGGCTCGTGGCCGGGAGCGGGCTCTTGCAACATCTCCGCGTAGAGGGCGAGGTACCGCGCCGCCGCTTCCCGCACCCCGGCATGGGCGCGGATCCAGGCCGTAACGCACGCCGCGTCGCGGGGATCGTAGCGATCGATCTGGCGGACGATATTCGCCGGGTCAAGCCTCTGGGTGAGCAGGCGCGCGCCAAAGTTCCATTCATGCAGCCGTTCCAGTTCGCCTGAAGTGACCATGGGCCCCAGACCGGCGACGTCGCATAGGACCACCGCCAATCCGGCGGCCATCGCTTCCAAAGCACAGCGCGCTTTGCCGAACACCAGGTCGTACGCGCCCAGGACGGACTCAGGCTCGGCGCATGCGTTCCCTACGCCGGAGCCGATCACGTCGAGCGACAACTCGCGCCGGCGACAGGCCTCGCGGACGGCTTCCACATACCCCCCGGCAGCCGCGTAGTTGGAGAAGATGAGGGCGCGGCGCGGGCGTTCGTCAAGCGGCGGGCGCGGGCGAAAGCGATCCAGGTCCACCGCGTTATGGACCACCAGCGCGCGGCGCTCTTCGATCCAGGAGTGCTCCCGCAAGCGCTCCAGGCAGTTCGCATCCACCGCCACCCAGCGGCGAATGCACGGATGCAGCGGCGGCTCGTCGTGCCAGGCGTGGCGGTCGTGGCAGACGAACAGCGCGGGGACTCGAGGAAAGAACTGAACGGCCTGGATGGTCTCCTGATGATGGTGGCCGTGGATAACCTCAGGCGCCCAGGCGAGCCGGGCCAGGTCTTCCACAACCGGAATCCCCCGGGCGCGGATTTGCTCTCCGACCACGCCGGGCGCGGGCGTATAGACCATGGGTGAGTGGCCGGCGTCGAGAAATGCGAAGGCGAGGTCGCGGGTGACGATCTCGGTGCCGGTCCGCGAGGTGAGGCCGATGTTGGTGATCAGGATGCGGCGCCTGGGTGGTGTCATGGTACAGCGTGTCAAGCGGCGGTTGGCGGTAACAATAATGAGTTGCCGGCAGAGCGCGCAACCGGCGAGAAGGGCATCGTATGGCCCTACCGGCTGGCCTGAGCGCCCAAACGCGGCGCGGATACGAGCGGACGTATGTTCCCAGACGTGGCGCAGACACTCGTGTCTGCCGCGCCGAGACTCATCTCGGCGCACGGGGCCGCCCAACCAAGCGTCGGCAGGAGTGCCGACGCGGCAGGCTGAGAGCCTGCGCCACGCCACGCTGCTCGCCGATACGTCACCGTATTTGAGAAATGCAGTACTAAGCTAATCTAACGGCCGCGGCTCAATTTGCGGAAGTACTCGGCCACCGAATCGGCGTAGCCGGGAGGAACCGGTGACGAGCTGCCGCTGCGCACCTGCCCGGACTGCTTGTCCTCAACCTGGCGTCGCAGTTGCAACTCGAGCCGCTCCAGGTTTCCAATGATCTGCGTCCGCAGCCTCTCGACCAGTTCCGGGTTCCCCGGGAACCGCTTCGGATCCAGGCTCTGCATCTCGCGGATGAGCGCCTGGAGCTCACGCGCCGAATCCGGCGACTCCTCGCGGAGCGACTGCCGAAGCTGCGTCAGATCGCGCAGCCCCTCGCGGTAAACCTGCTCCGAGGTGGTGATCTGGTTCGGCTCCGGCACCTGACCTGGATCGGGCGGTTGGAGGTTTCCGGGATTGATCGCGGAATAATCGCCGCCGCGCGGGCCGCCCCGGCCGCCGAAAGCTCCGGCCGACATGCGGTCTCCCGTACCCGGCGCCTGTCCGGGCTGGCGGCCCGATTGCCCGCCCGGCTGTCCACCTTGCTGCCCCTGTTGGGCGCCCTGTTGGCCTCCTTGTTGCCGGCCGCCCTGCTGGCCTCCTTGTTGGCCACCTTGCTGCTGGCCGCGCTGGAGGTTCCGCGCCATGCGTTCCATCTGGGCGCGAAGCTGCTCCACCTGGCTCAGAGCGCGCTCCAGGTCGCCTTGCTTGCCGGTGCCTTGTTCCAGGGCTTCCCGCGCCCCGCGGAGTTGGTCTCTCAACCGGTCCAGCCCGCTGGTGATCGGGGCTTCCCGCATCCATGCGTAGTTGCCCAGCCCGCGGCGAATCCATTCCGCGCTGTACTTCATACGCAGGCCGAGCTCCTCCTGCTGCATCTCGCCCAGAGCTTCGCGGAGCTTTGAGGAGGCCTGACGCTGGGTGCCGGCCAGCTCCCGCACCGCCTCCTGCATGGCGCGCTCGAGCCGTTGCAGATCCTCAGCCATCTGCTGGCGCTCGACGGCGAGCTGATCGATCTGCTGCCGGCTCACGCCGGGCTGCGTTCCCTGCCCCGGCCGGCCCGGCATCTGCTGGCCTTGCTGACCCTGCTGGCCTTGCTGACCCTGCTGGCCTTGCTGTCCTTGCTGGAGGCCGTAGAGCTGCCGGAGGCGGTTGGAAAAATCGCGCTGCTGCTGTGCCAGCTTCTCGGCCCGCTCGGCGATGTCGCCCACCTGCTGCGCCGACTCCTGGCGCCGCATCCGGTTGAGCAGGTCGGTGGCTTCCTGGAGCCGGTCTCCCGCCCGACGCGCCTCCGCGTCGCTGCGCTGACCGGTGGGGTCCGAGGCGCTTGCCCGTCGCATGTCCTCGGTCGCCTGGCGCAACCGCTCGAGCGCCTGTTCCACTCGTGGATCGATGCCGGATTGCCGGTCCCCGCGCCGCATGGCGCGCTGCATGCTCCGCTGAGCTGCCTGCGAGGCGCCCTGCTGCCCTTGTTGTCCTTGCTGACCTTGTTGTCCTTGCTGACCTTGCTGTCCTTGCTGGCCCTGCTGTCCTTGTTGCCCTTGCTGCCCCTGCTGGCCCTGCTGGGAGCTCTCCCCGCGCGTCAACTGTTCCATCCGACGCTGGAGCTGCTCGGCCTCGCGGCGCAGCATCTCCTGCTGCCAGCGCTGCTGGAAACTCTGGCGCTGCTGGCGCTGCTGAGCGGCCAGCTCCTGCTGCCGCCGGGCCAGTTCGCGAAGCTTCTCGAGCGCCTCGTCGATCTCGCGCGCCTGCTGGTCGCGCGAGGCGGTCTGCGCCCCGGTCTCGTACTGGTTCTTCTCGGTATCCAGCTCGAGGTCGAAGAGGTTCTCGAGGTCGCGGCCCATGCCGCCGCCCCCGCCCCCGCCTCCGCCCCGGCTGCCGAAGGCCACCTGGATCTTGCGGAAGGTCGCCTCGGCGCGCAACAGGTGCTGGAGCGCTTTTTGCTCGGGCGCCAGGGCTTCCTGCCATTTCAACGGTTTCAGCTTCTCGACCGCCCCGCCCATGGCCTCGGCGGCGTTTTCCATATCCTTGGCGAAGCTGCTGAACTCCTGGTTGGCGGCCGAGAGCTCGCGGCTGCGCATGCGCTTGGCGAGCGAGCTGGCCTGGTCGCGCAGCTTGGCCTGCACGTCCGCGAGGAACTTCCCTGTCTCGGCGGCGTCGCGGGCGCTCTGGTTGCGCTCCCGGATCTGGTTCCAGGTGGCGGCGATGATCTCCTTCTGACGAGCCGAGATCTGCGTCTGGTCCTGGCCGCCCCCGCCCCCGCCTTCGCCCCCGCTCTCCTGCGACTGCGAGTATTCGCGCTCGAAGGGCTGCGCTTCGACGAAGTACATGTCCGTCTGGGAGGAGGCTCGCGCGTCGCGCGCGATGGCGTAAAGGCTCACCAGGTCGCCGGGCACCAGCTTGAAATCCTCCAGGTAGAGAATCGTCGAGCCTTCCTCTTTCCTGGCGCCCTTGCTCTTCAGAAGCCCGGCCGTCTGCTCCGGCCCGCCGTTGACCGAATAGCGCAGGCTGACTTCCTGCAAGCCGAAATCGTCCTCGGCCTGGACCTGGACGGTCACCTCTTCTACCGGGTTGGCGCGAAAATCCCGGCCCGGGCGGGAGATTTTCACGGTCGGCGCCGTCTCCTTGCGCGCCTCAATGAAATAGTCCTCGCTCAGGCGGACACGCTGGCCCTGCTCGATGGCGGCCACGTGGTAGAGACCGTCCTTCTGGATGCGCAGCACGCCGGTGATCCAGTTCCCTTCCCCGGGCTCAAGCCGCACCTGGGTTTCCTCATCCACCACCAGCACGCCGTTACGCAGCGGCTTGTCGGTTTCGATCGCCAGCCGGGCCTCGGTGCCCTCCACCGCGCGCAGATCGCCGCCCTGCTCCTCGGTGACGTTCTGCAATCCGGTCCACCCGGGGAAACGATACGTCACACGAATGCGCTTCACCGAGGGCAAGTCGATCACCTTCAGGGTGTAGCGCTCGGAACGCATTCCGGATGCTTCCACATAGTACTCGACCGTTTCCGGCAGGCCGGCGAAGAGGAACTCGAAACCGGAGCTGCCCGGTTGCGGCTGCATGGCGACCGGCTCCCAGCGCGAGGCGCTTTGGAACTTCGCCAGAAGCCGCACGGTCTGCGACTGGAACCCGACCAGTTGCGCGCGCACCAGTTGATCCGCCTTACGCCGCACGGTGAGGTTGCCAGGGGTCACGCGGATTTCGTAGAACGGCTGCGTGTCTCCCTTCGGCGCGCCCGCCCACAGCAGCGAAGCGCCGTAGCCGAGGAAGCCCGGCCCGGCCATGGTGAGCCACAGCAGCACTCCCAGAGACAAAGTGGCGGCGGCGGCGAACCCGGCGATCCAGCCGGTGGGGATCACACGATGCGGGTGGCGCTCGCTGGACAGCCGCACGGTGTCTTCGGCCAGCAGCTCCAGGAACGGATCGGCCTGGTCGGCCGCGCTGCGTTCGGAGAACGTCAACAGGCGTTGCTCGAAATCCGGCCAGGCCTGCTCGGCACGCTGCGCGCTGCGACGTCGGCTCAGCCGTCGCAAGGGCAGCACGATGCCCAGGCCGAGCGCCAGCGCCAGGCAGAGAAACAGAAGGACGCGGGCGACCGTCATGCTGTCCGGAGCGAAGGCGACCGCGTTGGTCGCCAGCACCAGCAAGACCGTGGCCACCAGCGCCGCCCCGGTCAGAACCGCGGCGCCCCGGCTGAGGGCGCTGAGCCGCAGCCGCGACTCCACGCGCTTGAGGAACGAGTTCAACTGATCGATGGGATTCACGCCGCCTCCTCCTCTTCTACATGCAGATATCGGTTGGCGAACAGCGATTCGGCCATCGCCGTCGCCAGCACCGCCAGCATCGCGTACCACCACAGGCCGCGCACTCTACGCTGCTCGGCCCCTCCACTGGCCGCCGCGGCGGACTCGGCCCCGGTTTTCTGCCACAGCGCCAAGGTCTCTTCGGCCATCGTCGTCAGATCCGATTCCCGGCGGTCGGGGTTAGCCGCCACCATCCCGTGCCGCCCGTTGGCCCGGCGCAGCTCGTAATAGCCTTCCCTCATCAACTGATATGTCTGCAAGCTGGCCGCGTCTTTCAGCGCCAGGGGCCTGCGGCCCTCGGGATCAATCACCTCCACCGCGACCCCCTTCTCCCGAACCGAGCGCAGCTCTACAAACGAGTCTACCGTAATATTGGACGCGCGGCTCTCGAGGCCGGCCAGGTAGCGGGCCGTCTGCTCGACGAACGGCACCCATACCGGGTGCAGCGGAAAGTCGTTGGAAATGTTGTCGAACGTGGAGGCGAACACCAGCACGCGTCCCTCGGTGACTTGCTTTTCCACCAGCAGCGGGGTCCCATCCGTCAGACGTGCGACCACGCGCGCCTGTCCCGGCGCCAGCCGCGTTACCTGGTAAAATTTGACGCCTTCCCAGCGGCCGGCCCGGCGGATGGAAGGATGCGCCGGATCCAGGTTGCCCACGGTCTGGAAGCGCTCGGCCGAGCGCGCGTAGTAGCGCGACTCCAGGACAGCCTCGTCCACCACGGGCAAGCGTGGACGGCGCGCGCTGGCGGCCCCGGCGGCAATCCACAGCGACCCGCCGGTGCGCACGTACTGGCGCAGCGCGTCTTCAAACGCCGCCGGCAGGGAAAGCACGTCCGACAGCACGACGAAGGCGTAGCGGGCCGGCTGCAAGCCCGCCGTCTGCTCCACCACGACCTCCTCGAGCAGGAAGGAAGACTCGGCGGCGGCCGCCAGGGCGGCGCGGAAGTAGAGCGCCGCGCGGGTATCGCGTGCTTCATGCACGAACAGGACGCGCCGCGGGTCGGAGCGCTCCACGGCGAACAGGAAGCGATCGTCCTCCCGCAAGGCGTCGCCGGACTCCAGCCGCACTTCGGCGCGATTGAACCCGTAAGGCACATCGAGGGTGAGAAACTCAACCGCCACACGCCCGCCCGCGGGGACATCGACACTCTTGGTGGCCAGCACACGGTTGTTGGCAACCAGCGAGACGTTGCGCCGGGCCGCCGGCGTCTGGTAGCCGGCGACGGTCGCCAGCACGCGCGCCTTCTTCGGATCGGCGATGCTGCCCGGGGCGGCCACGTTTTCCACCGCCCAGTTGGGCGCCGGCCGGCTGACCACCGGGTGCGGCGTCAGGCGGGCCTGGGCCGGCAGGCGCAGATCGGAGAACGACGCCGGCAGCGACGACTTCTGCATGTCGCTGATCAGGTGCACCTCCAGCGGCAGGCGCGAGGACTGGGCGATCGATCGCAGCGCGCGCCCCAGCTCGCCGTAGGAGCCGCGCGCATCACCGGCGCGGATCGTCTCGACGGCCGCGCGCAGCTCGCCGGGGTCCACGGTCGGCTGCGTCAGCACCCGCACCTGCGAGTCGAAGGCGATCACCTGCGCCTGGCCGCTCGCGCTCCGGCCGCCCAGAACCCGGACCGCCTCGCGCCGCGCCCGCTCCAGCCGGTCGCCTTCCCGCATGCTGAACGATGCGTCCACGGCCACCACCAGCAGCGTGCGCTCGCGCTCGGCCGGCGACACACCGGTCACAAACGGGTTGGCGAACGCCAGCGCCAGCAGAAACAACAGCAGCATCCGCAGCGCCCACAGCAGCAGATAGCGCAGACGCCGGTGGCGGATCGAGCTCTGCGTCCGGCGCTCGAAAAACATCAGCGAGCTGAACGGCTGCGGCGTGGTCCGATGACGCCGCAACAGGTGGATGTAGACCGGCAGACCCAACGCCGCCAGGCCGGCGAAAAACCATGGCGCCAGGAAGCCCATTCACATCCTCCCCTGGCGAATGCCGAGGTACTCGCGGAGCGCCTCGTCCAGCGGCCGGTCGGTCGGCAGCAGAAAATACCCGATGCCCGCCCGCCGCGCCTTTTCCTTCAGCAGCGCGACGTGGGCGTCGAACTTCTCCGGGTACTCGACGTGCGCGTACTCGGGCGCCACCTCCATGCTCTCGCGCGTCTCCATATCCACCAGGATGACCGGGTCGCGCAGGGCCGGGCGGATCTCCTTGGGGTCGAGCACATGAAACAGCACCAGGTCGTTGCCGCGGAAATGCAGCGGCTCCACCGTGCGGACCGCGCGCTCCGGGTCCTCGTAAAAGTCCGAGATGACCACCACCAGGCCGCGGCGCTTCAGAAAATCCTGGACGTGGAGGAACGGTTTGGCGAAATCGGTGCGCGCCCGCGGCTCGGCGCCCTCCAGCCCGTGCAGCAGCCGCATCAGTTGGCCCTGGCGCGTCGACGGCCGGAAGAAAGCGCGCACCTCGTCGTCGAACACCAGCATCCCGGCGGCGTCGCGCTGCTGGTTGGCGAGGTAGAACAGGGACGCCGCCAGGTAGCGCGCATAATCGATCTTGGAGACGCTGTGAGAGGAGTAGCCCATCGACGAGCTGGCGTCCAACAGCAGCGTCAGCCGCGTGTTGGTCTCGCCCCGGTAGCGCTTCAGGTAGGCCCGCTCGGTGCGCGCGTAGACATTCCAGTCCACGTGCCGCAGGTCGTCGCCCGGCGTGTAGGCGCGGTACTCGGCGAACTCCTGGCTGAAGCCGAAGTCCGGCGAGCGGTGCAGCCCGGCGATGAACCCCTGGACCACGGTCTTGGCGATCAGGTCCAGACCGGAGATGCCCGCCAGCACGGCCGGATCGAGGAAGCGCTGGAGCATGCCGTCAATTCCCCCGCGGCGGCGGCTTGTGATCGAGCAGCCGCTTCAGCAGATCGTCGGAGCTGAGGCGATCCGATTCGGCGTGGAAGTTCAGCAGCAGCCGGTGCCGCAGCACCGGCGTGAGCAACGCCGCAATGTCCTCGTAAGTCACGTGGTAGCGGTGCCGCATCAGCGCCCGCGCCTTGGCCGCCAGCACCAGGAACAGCGCCCCGCGTACGCTGGCGCCGTAGTTGACGTACTGGCGGATGAACTCCGGCGCGCTCGGATCGCTGCTGCGGGTGGCGCGGATCAGCTCGATGGCGTAGCGCGCCACCGATTCGCCCAGCGGGACCATGCGCACGAGCTGCTGGAACCCGAGGATCTCTTCGGCGTTGGTCACCGCCTCCACCTGGGCGACGTGCGTGGTCGTCGTCAGGTCCAGCACCTTCAACTCCTCCTCCGTGGTCAGGTAGCCGAGCACCGTGTTGAACAGGAAGCGGTCCAGTTGCGCCTCCGGCAACGGATAGGTGCCCTCGAGCTCGATCGGATTTTGCGTGGCGAGCACGAAAAACGGCGCCGGCAGCTTGTACATGTTCCCGCGCACCGTGCAGGTGAGCTCCTGCATCGCCTCCAGCAGCGCCGACTGCGTCTTGGGCGGCGTGCGGTTGATCTCGTCGGCCAGCAGCACGTTGCCGAAGATTGGACCGGGCACGAAGGTCCAGCGGCGGTGCCCGCTGGAGGCGTCCTCTTCGATGATGTCGGTGCCGGTGATGTCGGAGGGCATCAGGTCCGGGGTGAACTGGATGCGCTTGAATTGCAGCCCCAGCGTTTGCGCGATGGTGCGCACCATGAGCGTCTTGGCCGTGCCCGGCAGGCCGGTGATCAGGCAGTGGCCGCCGACGCATAGCGCGATCAGGATCTGCTCGAGCACTTCCTGCTGGCCGACGATGACCCGCCCCACCTGGCGCAGAATCTCCTCCTGCACCTCCTGGAAACGGCTGATGCGGCTCTTCAATGCGGCCGAGTCAAGGGAAGATTCGACAGTCGTGGACATGAACTATGGTTTCTCTTTCTCAGTGGAATGAAGCTGGAGCAGCAGTTTCTGCGCCGGCCGGTAGCCGGGCGCCGCTTCCAGCGACTGTAGCAGGTGGTCGCGGGCGTCGGCGGGACGGCGCGCCGCCACCAGCGCGCGGGCCAGCTCGTAGTGCGCCGACGCCGGATCCACGGGCTTGGAAGCCACCGCCGCGCGCAGCTCGCGGATGGCGCCGTCGAGGTTGCCCTGCGCCAGCCACAGTGCGCCGAGCCGCCGGTGCAGCTCCTCGTCGTTGACCGGATAGATGTAGTTCAGCCGGTCCAGCGTGGCGGCCGCCTCGCGCGCGCGTCCGGCCTCCTCCTGGAACCCGGCCAGCTTTTTCAGCGTCGCCGGGCTGCGGCCCCCGGCGCGGGTGTAGCGCTCCAGCTCGGCCATGGCGGCGGGCTTGTCGTTGCCCGCCAGGCGGGCCTCCGCCAGCAATTCGTAGATGCTTCCCTGTTCGACGTAGTCCGGGTATTGGTCGCGGACCGCCGGCCCGTCGCGGATCACCTCGTCGTACTTTTTCGTCCGCGCGGCCTCCGCCAGCGCCCGGGCCCGCTTGCGCCACTCCGCGAGGCTCTCGGCGACCTTCAGGGTGCCGCGCTCGACCCAGGTTAGGAAGTCGCGGTCGAACTCCTCCGGCTTCAGCCCGAGCTGCGCTTCCACCACCTGCGGCGTGGTCTTGCCCGCGCCGAACGCACGCATCATCTCCAGCAGCCGGGCGAAGCCCCAGCGTTCGGCGATGTAGTCGCAGATGCGGCCGGCCTGGAAATAGGAGACCATCACCTGCGCCGGGTAGCTCGGCCGTACAAACCCCCGGTCAAGCTGCGCCACCGCCAGCAGCTTCTTCTCGCGCACCGCCCCGAGGATATCCGGCGTCATCCGGTCGCCCCACTCCGGGGAGACCGCCGTCTCCTCGTGCACCGCCATCCCCTCGGTGAACCATCGCGGCACGCGGTGCCGGGTGGCCGTCAGCACGAACACGTGGCTCAGCTCGTGCCACAGCGTGCTCGCCCAGTGGAAACTGCCCGGCGGGCGCCCGGAGGGGCTGTCCATCGCCACCACGTAGCCGAAGGTCACTCCCAGCGCGCCCAGCCCCGGCATGCCCATCGTGCGCACGGCGAAGTCCTCGTGGTCGGGATAAACCTCGAGTTGCACGGGCCGCTCCAGCTTCATCCGGTACTTCTTCTCGAAAGTCACGATGGCGCGCTGGAGCTCGCCTTCCATGTAGGGGCGCAACAGATCGGCTTCCTTCTTATGCAGCTTCAGAACGGTTTGCGGACCGGTATAGGTGAGGAAGTTCTTGTAGCTTTCGAGCAGCCGCAGCGTGTTCACCGTGGCCGCGTCGCGATGACCGTTCTCGTAGCAGCGCTCCAGGTGCTCCTGTGCTTCCTTTTCCTCTCCCAGGCGCATCAGGTTGATGCCGAGCTGCGCGCGCGCCGTCCACAGCTCCGGGTCGAGCTCCAGCGCCTTCCGGTAGAAGCGGATGGCTTCCTCGTAGCGCCGGTTCAACATGAACAGGTGCGCCGCCGTCTCGTAGGCGTCGCCGTAGTAGGGATGGATCTTGAGCAGCCGTTCCATCCACGGCGAATCGGGCCGGTCCTGCAACCAGTCGATAGTCGCGCGAATGGCCATGGCGTCGAGGGCTTCCGCGGAAAGCTCGAGCGCCTTGTCGGCCTCGGCGGCCGCTTTCTCCGGGTTGGCGTCCTCCAGCGCCAGCCGCGCCAGCAGCTCGCGCGCTTCCACCAGCTTGGGATCCGATTGCGTGGCCTTCTCGGCGAGCTCGACCGCTTTCCGCTCGAATCCCTCCGATGCCACCAGCGCCATGCCGACCAGTGCGCCGGCGTGTTTCTCGTCGATCCCCAGCGCTTCCTGGAACAGCTTCGCGGCTTCCTCCTTGTTGAACCGCTCCAGGAACAGGCGGCCCCATCGCACGCGGTAGTCCGGGTTCTGTGGCGCCTGATCGATCGCCGCGCGGAAATTCCGGTTGGCCTCCTCGTAGAAACGCAGGCCCCAGTAACCTTCGGCGCGGTGGTAGGTGTTGGGGCTTGCGACCAGCTTCTCAAAGCACGTCCGCGCTTCGGCACGTCGGCCGCGACGGCGGTGCGCCTGGCACTCCGGCGGAGTCTGGGCTTCGGTGGTGTACAGGCACCCGAGAATGGAACCGAGCAGCAGCCAGCGCCTCATGGGGCTATTTATCAAGCTCCTCCTGGGTTCGCGCCAGCTCCAGCAGCAGCACGGCAAGCTGCTTGCGGTACTCCTCCATCGGCATGGCGGCTTTTTCATACTTCAGACGATCGATCTTCCGCTCCAGGTCTTCCTTCTGCGCCAGCAGCTTCTGCTTGGCCGGATCGCGCGCCGCCTTCTGCGCCTCGCCGATTCGCAGCAGGGGGAAACGAGCCGCCAGCAGCCCTTGCCCGTTCTCGGCCGAGGGCGCGCGCACTGCCTCGCCGTGTCCGGTGTCTTCCAGTTGCGGGTGCTCGGTGGCCAGCCGCTTCTGGGATTCGTAAAAAGTCGCCGTCTTCTGCACAGCGAACCGGAACGCTTCCAGCGCCGTGATCACTTCGTTTTTGTCGCTGTCGGCGGCGGCGTCGCGCAGCGCGTCCACCCAGTAGCGCGCGAAGACGGTGGCGTTGCGTTCGGTGCCGCTCTTGGTGGCGGTGATCAGGGCGCGATTCTCCTTCTGCAACGCCGCCAGCGAGCCGCCGCTGGCGCTGCTCATGTTGACGACAAGCTGGCGCGCGGCCGGTACGCGATCCAGCAGCGCCGCCAGATCGACGGCGGAGATATCCGGGCCGGTGAGGTTGAGCTTGTAGTCGATCCCGTCGAAGGTCCCGTGGCCGATCAGCATGAGGATGAAGATATCGTCGGATTTGGCGCGGCGGGCGATCTCCTCGAGAACCCCGCGCACGCGCGCGCGAGTGGCCTCGGGGCCCGAGAGCGTGTAGACCTGCTGGTCGGCGGCTCCGCCGCGAAGCAGCTTGTCCAGGTCCTTGGCCCAGGCAGCGAACCGCTGCTCGTAGTCGGGCTCCCCGCCCAGCCCGGAGACGACCACAGAGAACGTAGCGGCGCCGCAGGCGCACGCCACCATCACCAGCATCGCCGCCAGCCTCATACCGCCCCCCAGCGCCGGCGCAGCAGCCATTCGGCGGCGCGCAGCAGCACCGCCAGCAGGAACACGGCCGGCATGTTCCACAGGTCGCGCGTCTCCTGCACCGTGATGCCGGCTTCCGAATACGAGATCTCGCGGCTCAGCCTGCCGAGCTCGCCCGGGTTCCAATACCGGCCGCCGGTCTGCGACGCGAGCTTCTCCAGTAATTCCCGGTTCTGTTCGGTGCGGAAATTTTCCGCCACGCCGTCCTGACGCTGGAAGGTCAGCACGTCGCGGCCCACCTCCTGCTCGCCGCGGCGGGCGAGAATTTCCACCGCGTAAGAGCCGGGCTTTTCCGCCATCCACTCTCCCTCGAAGCGTCCCTGCACCAGCGCGTCGGGAGTCATCTCGACCACCGCCGAAATCCCCTCCGGCCCAACAATGCGCGCCTCGACGCGGGCGTCCGCCATGGGCTGGTAGTTCTTCTCGCGCACGTCGGCGGCCAGGCGGAGGCGGCCGTCGTCGAACATCACCAGCCGCGGCGTGGTGCCGTGCACGGCGCCGGGCGCCCCCGTCACCAGCCATCGCAGCATTTGCTGCCAGAACATTTCGTGTGTCTTGTCGTCCAGCGCCTGGACCATCTGCCAGCGCCAGCTTCCGCCGGTGGCCAGCACCCCGACGCGCCCGCGGCCGTAGTTCTGCGTAACCAGCAGCGGCAAGCGGGTTCGCCCGCCGGGAAGCGCCTCGGCCAGAACCACCGCGCCGGGCTTGGGCGAGCCGATCTCCTGGTAGTCGGCCACCGGAGGCAGCTTTTTCCACCGCTCCGCGTTGCGCGCCGGATCCTCCACCAGCCGGCACAACAGGCTGTCCCGACCGGCACCGGTCAGCTCTACGGAAACCCTCTCGCGGTGAAAGCTTCCCTTGCGATCGGGCAAGCTCACCGGCAGCAACTCGGCCAGCGGCGACTTTCCCACACCTCCCTCGGCCAGCGCCGAGCGGCCGGCCAGGAACAGCACTCCGCCGCCGCGCCGGTCGACGAACTGGCGGATCAGCTCCTGCTGCCCGGGGGTGAAGTAGCTTGCCTCGACCGAGCCGATCACCAGTCCCTGGTAGGCGAACAGCTCCTCGAAGCCGCCGGGGAAGCCCTCCTCCAACTCCTTCGGATTTCCGATTCCCTGCCGGTAGACCTTGTTTTGCGTGGTCCGCAGCATGGTGGTGAGATGGATGGAGCGGTCATCTTCCACCGCGCGGCGGATGAACTTGAACTCCCATCGCGGCTCTCCTTCCACGTACAGCACACGCGGCTTGCCGGGCTCGACGTTCACCAGCCGCGCCACCTGGTTGTTTTGCGCGTTCTCCTCGCCGGCCACCGGATCCACCGATACGTGGAGCGTACGGGCGCCGGCCAGGCCGGCGTTGAACGGCAGTGCTTCCATCTGCTGGGCGCCCTCCGGGCCGAGCGTGATCTCACGGCTTGCCAGCACCTTGGCTCCCTCGCGCAGCGTCAGCTTCGCCTTCTGGCGGCTGAACCCACGGTGGCGGAAGCTCACCTGCGCCTGAAGCCGGGAATCGGCCAGCGCCCGTGCCGGCATCTGCACGTCGGTCACCTCGATGTCGCGCGCCGCCTGCTCGCGCCCGTATCCTACCGTGTGCACCGGAATCCGCCGCGCGCGGATCTCGGAGATGGTCTCCAGGTCGATTCCGCCGGAGTTGTCGCCGCCGTCGCTCAACAGCACCACGGCGCCGATCGGCAGCCCCGAGGCCTCGGCGGTCACCTGCCGGAGCGCTTCGCCGATTCGCGTCGCCCGTCCGTTGGCGACCAGCTCTTCGGGTTTCTCGATGCGCTCCAGCGCCTCCCCCATCCGGTAGAGGCGTACCTGGAACTTCCGCGACAGATCGGCTTGGAGGCCGCCCTTCAGAGCCGCCGTGGCGCGCTGGAGGCGCGTGGATCCGTCTTCCACGATCGCCATGCTGCGCGAGTTGTCCACCAGCACGGCGATGATGTTCTGCTGCGGCTTCAGCGTCGAGATGCGGATCGCCGGCTGCCACAGCAGCGCCAGCACCAGGCTGAACAGGGCCGCCTGCAACAGCCAGATCGCCCAGGGCCGCCAGCCGCGCGCCGCCAGCGTCTCGCCGCGCACGCTGCGCCGGATCGCCCAGCCGAGTCCCGCCACGCCTCCGGCGATGATCGCCGCCAGCAGCCACGGCGACCAGCTTCCCAACAGGACAAAGTCTCCCTTCGCGAACACCGTCGGCGAGTATTTGAAGAGGAATTCAACCATCTTGTGCGGGGCCGTCCGGAAGCATTCTTTCTTAATGTGTCATCGCGTAGATGATGTAGTTGATGCCCACCCGGTAGGCCAGCGACGCATACCGCTCCGGGTAGCGGGGATGATCCGCCCACTCCCAGGCGTCCCCCAGGTCCATATTGTGACAGAGGGCCACCAGCAGCCGGCCCTTATCGTCATAGATGCCGCGCCAGCGCGGCTCCACGCCGTCGCGCTCCCAGATCTGCCCGTTGTACCAGTACTGGATACCGGGCACCTGGAAGCGCTCGTCCAGGTCGTACAGCACATGGAAAATCGGGTCCTTGTTTTCCAGCTCAACGATCGGCCGGTCGGGAAAAACGCGCTGCATGCTGGAGAGGAAGATGTCCCACTCGAGCGTCCCGTGAAAATCGTCGGCCATCAGGAAGCCGCCGCGCAGCAGGTAGTCGCGCAGGCGTGCGGCTTGCGGGTCGCTCAGCTCCCAGTGGCCCACCTCGACCGCGTAGATCCACGGCCAGTTGTAAATGTCGTCGCTGTTGATGTCGACCACCTGCTCGACCGAACGCGTGTGGATGCGCGTGAGCCGCCGCACGCCCTGCACGAACTGGCGGTCGGCCTTGTTGTAATCGGTGGCCCAGCTTCCGCGGCCGTAATAGCCGCCGCGCAGGGAGGGGTAGCGCAGCCGGGCGAATGCGAACTCGGTCTTCTCATTGCCATCGGCGGGGAACGGAGCCGGGTTGTCCATCTCCTCGCCGAAGTTGCGGAAGCCGCGCTGGAATGCGAACAGTCCCCCAAGCAGGCTCCCGGCTACGCCGAGGACCAGCCACCGCCTGTGGAGGAGCATGCCAACCCCTTTCTTTTCCTAACATAGCACAGCGCCCGAAATCCCACGCCCGCCAGAGCGAGCCGTCGCCTCGTTTTCGCCTGCACATCCTGCACATTATGTGCCGCCAATTGTTGTGACGAAATACGGCTGCCGAGGTTACGTGGTGTGGTGACGGCACCGACCAGCGGTAGAATGAGGCATTCGCATGGTGCTGAAGCGCCATCCTCAACCAGCGTTGCGTCCCTTCGTCAAGACGCTGTGGGTGATGGATCAGACATCCCAGGAGCGGCCGGCCACGGCTGATCGGGAGCACGTCCTGCCGAGCGGCCACATGCACCTGGTCTTTCGCCTTTCCGATCACCGGATCCGTCTCTACCGTGACGTCCTTGATCCTTCTGGACATACCTTTGGCTGCGCCGTCATAGGCGGACCGCGCGCCGGGTTTTATGTGAAGGACGTTTCTGAGCCGGCAAGTTCGGTAGGCGCCCTGCTCCAGCCAGGGGCAGCCAGGGCCTTGTTCGGTGCACCCGCCGACGAGCTTGCCGGACGTCATTTCCCTCTCGACGACCTCTGGGGCCAGTCCGCCGCTTGGGCGCGTGAACGGCTCCTCGAGGAGCAATACCCGGAGCGGCGGCTCGATGTGATCGAGTCGCTCCTTGTGCCGCGGCTTCCCAAGGTCCGAGGGCTTCACCCTGCTGTTGCCCTGGCCCTCCAACGATTCACCGAGACCGCCGACGTGCACGAAGTAGTATCGGAAACCGGCTTCAGTCACCGCCGATTCATCGCCCTGTTTCGCGAGGCGGTTGGATTGACTCCGAAGCTGTACTGCCGCCTCCGGCGGTTTCAAAGAGTCCTGGCGCGAGTTGCGGCGGCTCAACCCGCCTCTTGGGTCGACCTGGCTATGGCCGCAGGCTACAGCGACCAGTCGCACTTCAATCGCGAGTTCCTGGAGTTCGCGGGGGTCACCCCGGGGGAATACCGCAGGATTTCGCCGGTTTTCCCGCATCACATAGCGGTACGCCGAACACTCGAGTAGGCTCGCAGGTCAAATTTGTTCAAGACGGGAAGGTCGCGCCGGCCTTACAATCGTTTCGTCGTGCATGCAGGAAGGGAGTACCACAATGTCGGACGCGCCAGCCGCACACGAAATCCACGAGCTGTTCGTCTACCTCCACGTCAACAACGCGAATGAGGCCATTCAATTCTACGCGAGAGCGTTTGGCGCCCGCGAGAAGTTCCGCCTGACCGAACCGAGCGGCCGCATCGGGCACGCGGAACTCGACTTCAACGGAACCACGGTGATGCTGTCGGACGAGTTTCCCGAATACAACATCAAAGCGCCGGAGCCGACCGGTGGGACGTCGGTCACGATCCATCTCCACGTCGGTAACGCCGACAAAGTGATTGGTTGCGCCGTCAAGGCGGGCGCCAGGATGGAGGTGGAGATCCAAGACCACTCCCACGGCGAGCGCTCGGGTTGTATCCGCGATCCCTTCGGCCACCGGTGGAACATCGGGCATAGCATCGAGGAGGTCTCTCCCGCTGAGATGCAGCGGCGATACACCGAGGCGATGACGGGCAAGTGACAGGCTCAACGGCAAGAAGACGCCGTCGGCCGTCCGGTGCCGAATGGTCATTTCACCGAAAGCGTCGCTCCGAACTGGCTGCTGAACCCGTTAACGAGAACAAATACCGGAAGCTGCAACCGCTTGCGGAGGCGGGCAGCCGGACGTTGATTTGTGTGAGCGCCACCGTTGAGCCCGGTGACGGCCCCGCGTAGAGGACCTGTGCGAGCAGAGGGCCCACAACAACTGTCACCGGCGCTGGAAGGCTGGACGCCGCGGTGGCAACCGCCCCGTCGGGCTGGCCGGAGGCGCCCGCGCCGATCGAAAATAAGGAAACAATGGAGCCGGCCGGCGCCGGGTTCGACGCCGAATTCAGGGTTCCGTCCAAATTGACCGCGGCGCACGGTCCGGTTCCGGAAGGATCGAATGTAAGCAGCGCGGGCGAGGCCGCGCCAATGACCACCGTAGTGGAAGCCGCGGTCTGCCCGTTGCGCTCCACCGTAACCAGGGAGCGGGTTTTTCCACCAACGCTGTTCGGGACAATCGCCGTGATTTGCCCGGAATCGACCCGGATCAGCGGAGCCGCCGCGCCGTCAAACAGGACCCGGGCGCCCGAGAGCACCGTGGTGATCCGATTCGAGGAATCCAGTTGCAGAGTGGCCGGCGAATCGGGACCGATCGCGGAGCCGAATAGCGTGACGACCTCAGCGGGCGCCACTGGGGTTTCCAGCAGACTGCCGAAGTTAACCACCCGCAACGGGGGTTGTGCGACGACTTCCGTGAAGTCAACTCTTGCGAGGAAGCCGTCCGGGCAAGGGTAGCTCAGGCTGGAGGACGGGGAATTGGTTATGTTGCACCCTGCGGGGACGCGCGCATCCGCAATGGGCGTGCCCGCGGTGGGGAAGTTATTTGAGCCGGTCCAACCGGCCACGTACATGGCGCCGCCGGCGCCGACGGCGACCGCCGCCGCTAACTCCGCGTCGCTTCCGCATCAAGTAGGTTGAATACGCCAGCGTGCTTCCCGTGGCATCGAGTTTCGCGGCAAACGCGTCGCCGCACAGCGTAACCGCCGGTGGATTTCCGAAGGGCGATCCGCTTGTTACCAGACACGGGCTTCCGGCAAACCGCTTGGGCAGCGCGTCGGCTGTGACGGGGAAGTCGGTAGAAAATGTCGAACCGGAAACCAACGCGTTCCCGGTGGAATCAATCGTGAGCCCGGATGCCCGGTCGTCGCCGCCGCCCCCCAGCAAAGTTCCGTAGACCAGCGCGGACCCGGCGGGGTTGAGCTTCACCACGAACGCGTCCCCGTTGCCGGCGACGGATTCTCGAAACGCGCCGGCGGCGACCGGAAAATCCGCTGCGTCCGTGCTGCCGGCGAAGTATGCATTCCCCTGCGAATCCACGGCAACACCCTCGCCGAAGGAGTAGCCGCGGCCTCCCAAGATCGAAGAATAGAGCGCGGCCCCTCCCGCGGGATTCAGCTTCACCAGGAACGCCGCCGAGTTTCCAGCGCCGATCGCGCTGCGAATCGCTCCCGGCGTCGTCGGGAAGTTGGGCGAGGAGGTGCTGCCTCCGACGTAAGCGTTTCCGGCGGAATCGATCGCGATCCCGCTCGTGATCCCGCTGCCGTTATCGCCCAGGAATGTAGAGTAGACAAGAGCCGCGCCCGCGGCATTCAGCTTAGCGGCAAAGGCTCCCCCGCCCTGGGTCCGATAGGCACCGGGAGTAATCGGAAAATCGACGGAGGACCTGCCTCCCAGATACACGTTGTCGGAAGGATCGACGGCAATCGCGGCGGCAGTATCGAACCCGACGCCTCCCAGGTAGGTCGCGTAAACGATCTGGCGCGAAGGACTCAGTTTGACGACGAAGGCATCCGACACCGAAGTGCCTAAGATGCCGATGATGGTTCCAGGCCGCCCGGCATGTTTCGTCTGGAAGGCTCCGGCGGTCACCGGCAAATTGGAAGAGAGGGTTTCTCCAGTCACATAAATGTTGCCGGCGGCGTCGATCGCCATCGCATGGATGATATCGGCGCCATCACCGCCCAGATACGTCGCGTAAGCCAGCGCGCCAGAGCCTCCAGGAAGCGCGCGAGCCGCCAGCGCGAGACACAATAGCCCGCGAATTCGCATCCGATGCACTTACCCGCGCCCGAGGAAGGCCACCGCCAGCGCCGCAACGCCGAGAAAACTTCCGAACGGCAGCTCGTAGGTGGACGCATCCTGCCTGGTGAGCTTGATATAAATCAGCCCGCCCACCGAGCCCGCCACCGAGCCCAGGATGAGCGTCAGCAGCGCTTCGGGAAGCCCGAGAAACGCGCCGATCATGGCGACCATCTTCACATCGCCCAATCCGAGCCCCTCCCGACGCCGGAATCGTTGGTACAAGCGGCCCACCAGCCACAGCGAGCCGCTTGCCACCGCCGCCGCAATGGCGGCCTCCATCACCGATCCGAACACCGTGAGCGTGGCGCCGGGAAGTAACTCGGCCAGCCCGCCGCGCATCGGCACCACCGCGGCGGTGGCCAGCCCGAGGACCGCTCCGCCGATGGTGAACTGGTCGGGCAGGATGCGGGTTTCGAGGTCCGAGAACACCAGCGCCAACTGCATGGCGGCGAACAGCGCGAACTTACCCGCTTCCAGCGTCGGCCCCCAGCGCAGCACGGCCCAAACAACCAGTGCGGCGGTCGCCAGCTCGACCATCACGTAGCGCACCGCGATCGCCCCACGACAATGGCGGCACCGGCCGCCGAGCGCCAGCCAGCTCGCCAGCGGCAGGTTGTCGTACCAGCCGATGCGGTGGCGGCAGTGCGGGCAACGGGAGCGCGGCCGCACCACGGACTCGTCGCGCGGCATCCGGTGAATGCAGACGTTGAGGAAGCTGCCGACCAGCAAGCCGGCCGCGAGCGCCACCGCCGTTTCCACCATACGGCTGCTCTAATGCCCCAGGGAGGGAGCGCGCACGTCCACGCGCAGCTCCTTCATGCGCCGCGCCTTCATGTCGCCCAGGTGCGGATGCCCGTAGCGCTTGTTCAGGTCGATGGTGGCCAGGGCCACGCGCCCCTGCTCGCCGGCCAGCGAGAGCACTTCACCCTCCGGATCCATGATGTAGGTCGGATAGTCGTAGCCGGAGGCCGCCACGAACACCTTGTTCTCGATCGCCCGCGCCTTGCCGAGCGTCTGGTCGCCGCCCCAGATCGGCATCAGAATCAGCTCGGCGCCCTGCATCGCCAGCGCGCGCGCCGGGTCGGCGTAGAAGACGTCGTAGCAGATCATCATGCCTATTGTTCCGAAATCCGTGCGAAATACAGGATAATCGCTGCCCGGCGTCAGGCCTCCCTCGACCTCCTCGCGCGGCAGGTAGACTTTGCGGTAGCGGCCGGCGAGCTTTCCTTCGCGGTCGACCAGGATCGCGGTGTTGTAAATCGCCTGCCCTTCGCGTTCGTAGACGCCGGCCGCGATCCAGGCGCCGCGCCGGCGCGCCACCTCGCCCAGACGCAGGCTGGTGGGACCGGGAACCGGCTCGGCCACCTCCGCGTATGTCTTTCCCGTACCGATCACCGTGATCCCTTCGGGCAGCAGGATCACGTCGGTTTTCGCCGGTACGGCGCGGTCGATGGTTTCAATGAACCGGCGCACGCTTTCCGCCGCGGCGCCCGTGCCGCGCGGCCGAAGATTCACCGACGCGACGGTCACTTTTCTCGGCTCCGGCGCGGGAATCCCCGCCAGCGCGAGGTCGTCCCACCACACGGTCCCCAGCGGCGCGTTGGAGAGATACAACTGCACGGTCGCTGACGCGGCCTCCGCCGGGGCCTGGGCATCGAGCGAAACGCGCGTCCAGTCGCCGTCGCGCGTGGCCGCGTAGACATAGTCGGGCTGTCCGGCGCGCCTGCCCTGGGCGGTCCGCCAGTCCAGCCGCGCCACCACCTGCCAGATCTCCGCCGGAACCCCCGCGGCGCGATAGTACGCCGAGAAGCGATACCAGGCGCCGGCGGTTACACCGTCCACCGACCGCTGCCAGCCGCCATGCGCGGCCGCGTTGGAATTGCCGGAAATGGCGAGCGCGCCGGGCTCGCCGCGATAGTTGACCGTGTCGATCCAGGTGCGCGGCGCCGTCTCCGCCCGCGCGCTCCAGGTGCTCCAGCCCGGCGGCTTCCCGTCGACGCCGGCCGCGAAGCGCGACTCGCGCCATTCCAGCGGCGCCGCCGTCCCTGTCGCGGCCGCCGCCACCAGAAGTATCAGCGCCTGATTTCTCATCAGAATTCTCATCGTGTAGATTCCTTCCACACCGGGTTGATGAACGCCCCGTTCCCCGCTACGTCCCACACCGCCACGCGCGCCCATCGCCACCCGTTGGCTTCCGCCGTCCACTCGAACGATGCGCTGGCGAACGGCCGCGTCTCCTCCAGCGGAATCACCTTCCGCGACGTCCGCACCGTGTCTCCCCAGACGATCTCGGCGAACGCCAGCGGAAACGTCCAGCGCGCCCTCACGCGGGCCCGGATGCCGCCGGCCGCCTCGCGAGTAATGGTCGCCTCCGGCAGCAGCACCTCGCCCGTGCTGATGAAGAAATCGCCCCGGGCGAGCGCATCGAGAAAGCGTCCGTAGTCGTCGAAGCCCGGCAGAGCGGCCATCCGCACATAGTTCACGTTCATGTGCGCCCACAACTCGTGGGTCGCGTCGATCTGGAACACGTCCACTTCCCCGAGCAGCTTCTTCGGCTGACCCCAGTTGTTCATGTCGTCGAGCAGCTTCAGAGAGCGCTCGCCCTGCCGCAGCGTGCTCAGGTCCGAGGGCATCGCCTTCCATCCCGCGCCCAGGTAGCTCGCGTCGCGGAAATAGTCCGTCTCGCGGATCTTGTCAGGGAAACCGGTGGAGCCTTTCGTCCGCGGGTGGCTCTGGTAGAGAATCCCGCCTTCGCGGCGGATGAGGTCGATCATCTCCGCCGGGTTGGCCGCGCTGTATACGGCGCCGTAGCGGGGATGCCGGCCGAGGAAGGCGCCGCCCGCCGGCCGGTCCATCCACCAGTAGACGGGCTTGGGAAACGCCACCGCCCAGTGCCCGCCCAGGTGCACGTTGGCCTCTTCGGACGGGATCAACAGGAAATTCGCATCCGATTGCGCGCGGCAGGCGCGGTAGTAGGCTTCCAGTTCCTGGAGACGCACGTCGGTGAGGTCGCGCGGGTGGCCGTCGCCGTGAAAATCGGCGATCATGGCGGCGTCGACGCCCATCTCCTTGAGCACCGGTTTGAACGGCGGCGTCCAGTCGAAGCCCTTGGCCATCGCCTGTACCGTGTAGGCGAAGTGCCAGTGCGCGGCCAGCGTCTTGTAGCCTTCGATCGCCGGGTAGCGGTCGCGATGCGTGAAGCGCAGCGTGTCCTCCAGCGCCGCCTCGGCCCCGCCGTCACTCACCAGCAGGAACACGCCCATGCGCTGCACGGTCCCCGGCGGGGCGTTCATCCACGGATAGTAGGGGCTGTTGTCATCGGGAAGCTGGCGGATGCCGAGCCTCACCTCGCCACGCCAGGCGCGGCTCCACACCGATCCCATGTTGGAGGTGAAGTCGCGCGCGAAGAAGTACTGGTGCGGCGCCGGGAACACCACCAGGCTTCCCCCCGAGCCGGCGCGCGCCGCCAGCGCCCGGTAGCGCACCTGCTGCGGCTGCCGCTCGGGACCGCCCGCCGCGGCGCGCCGCAGTTGTCCCGCGGTGTCGTAGAACACCACGGTCGACTCCATGTTGTTTCCCGGCCGGCGGTCGGCCTCGGAGGCCATGCGCAGACCGGCGTCGTAGAAGTAGGCCGTGTCCGGCTCGTCGGTCTTGAGGAAGGCTTCCTGGTGGATCAGCCGGCTTCCAGGATAGAACGTGTAGGCGACGCCGCCTTCGAAAATGCCGGCGCGCAGGCCGTCGAAGGAGATCTCCACCCGGTCGCCCGCCGTCCGCACCCTGGCGGCGCGGATCTGGAGCGTGCCCGTGAACCGCCGCGTACCCTCCGGGTGGCTGGGCGGGAAATCGAAGAACTGATCCCAGCCCCCGCGCCGCTTGCCGGTTTCACACCAGTAGACGGGTCGTGCGCGCTCGACCACGGTTCTCCCAGCGAGCGAAATCGCGGTAATCAGCGGCCTGGCCGCATCGAGCGAGAATTCCGCCGACCAGCTCCTTCCGCGCTCGTCCGGCCAGCGCAGGGTGAGCGACTCCGCGCCCGCGGTCACCGTCACCGCACCCGGCCGGTATTGGCTCAAATCCACGGGCACGGCGGCCGCGCGGGCGGCTGCGGCACATAGCAGCACCAGTGCCATTCGTCTCATCGGGTTCCCTCCCGTTCGCTCTTCGGCAGGTCGAGCGGCGCGCTCTCCCTGCTGCGCGCCGGCCGGAACTATCGTACCGGCGCCGGAGTCCGCACCTGCTCGAGCCAGAACACGCCGTCGAAGTTGCCCGAGTTGCCGCGGGTGGCGACGAAGTCCAGGTCGCCGTCGCCATCCAGGTCACGCGCGAGGAACGCGTCATACATGCCGCGCGTGGTGCGTGAGATGTCGTGCCGATTCCAGCGGCCCGCCGGATCGCGCGGGTTCTCAAACCACGCCAGCCGTCCCGCCGAGCTCTCCGTCGTGATGTTCTGCCCGTCGCGATCCCGCGGGTTCTGGCTGTAGCCCCCGGTGATCACGTCGGCGTGCCCGTCGCCATTGATATCGGCGATGGTGATACCGGTGGGCGAATCGGGCGCGATCGTACCGATGGGGTGGATCCGCCACGGCTCGCCGGGGCGGGCGGGCTGCTCGATCCACGCGAGCGACGTCGGGTCTTCGTTCATCACCAGGTCGAGCCGGCCGTCGCGGTTGATGTCGTGAAAATCGACCTGGAAGGCCGTCAGCCGTTTCTCGCCGCGCACCCAGGGAACGTTGCGGCCGGTCACCTCGATGGCGTGCTCGCGGAAGCGGGCCGGCCTGCCGCCGAGATTCTCGAACCAGAAGCAGCGCGCCTGCCAGCGGCTGCCGCCGAGAATGTCCAGGTCGCCATCGCCGTCCAGGTCCACTGGCTGGGAGTTGATCGGGATCTCGACCCGCGCCAGCACGTGCTCCTTCCAGCCGCGCGCATCCAGCGGGTCCGGCGGCGGCGCAAACCACGAAATCTCTTTCTTGGGATGACGGGCGCTCAGCGTGTCGCCCGGTCCCACGCTCGGAAGCTGCTCGCCTTTGTTCGCCGCTACCACTTCCAGCCGGCCGTCGCGGTCCAGATCGGCGAAGAAGGCGCGGATCCAGGACCCGCGGCCGCGCGCCGCCTCCGGAATCACACGCGGCCAGCGTGCGCGGCGGGTGGCGTCGGCGCCGGGATTCTGGAAATAGATCAGGTGCCCGAGCTCGCAGGCCACCAGGATGTCGGGCCAGCCGTCGCGGTTGAGATCGCCGACGGAGGCATCCTCGGCCGCGGCCGCCTCGCCGCCTTCGGCCAGCGTCGCCAGCTCCCACCGATCGGGATCCGCCGTGGCGAACGCGAGTCGCACGTGGCTGCTGTCTTCGTGCACCGAGACAATGTCGAGACGTCCGTCTTTATCGAGGTCGGCCATCTGGAGGCCGTCAGCGCCGCGCAGCGGGACGCCGCCGCTCAACTGCTGGTCGTCGACGAGGTGCTCTTTCCAGGAGATGTACTGCCCTTCCGGTGTGCGCGCGCGTGTCGGCGCCTCCGCGACAGTGGATGCCGCCAGCGGCGCCACCAGCAGGATCCATCGCATCGGCGCGCCCTATTGGGGGACGATCCGAAACTCGTCGAAGTGCGTCACGCTGTCCGCCTTCGTCCAAAGGCCCACCTTGCCCGGGCCGGCGAAGGTCGCATCTTCCACGTCGAACAGTTTCTGTTCGTTGAAATGCACCGTGAACAGGCTGCCGGCGAAGCGGACCCGCAGCGTGCTCCAGGCGCCCGAGGGGACCGGATGATTGACGCCGTAGGTCTTCGGCGGAGTGCCTTTCGGCGCGAGCGCCGTCCGCTTGCCGTTTTCCACCTTGTAGAGGACCACGTTGTTTTCCACCGCGTTGGTCCGCGCGATGTAATAGTTGTTCTCGTCGCGGTAGCGCCAGACGACGCCGCAAGCCTGGTCGCCTTTCCCCGAGACGGGCCGGCACTGCACGCTCAGCTCGCCGTTTTCCGGGCCGGCCTGCTCCCAGATCGCCAGCGGATATCGCCCCGAGGTGCGATCGGTGGAGGTCTGCGCCAGCACGTTCGGCTTGCTCGGCGCGGTGTCGTCGCGGAGAACCTCCCATTTCGGCGGGCCGCCCTCGTGGGTCATCGCCTGGGACCAGCCCGGCGGCAGCCCGCCCGGCTCGGCGCGGTCGAAGTTCACCGTGGTGGCGCCGCGCTGGCCGAAGCCCGGCGCGGTCGAAAGGATCAGCAGGAGGATGGTTGGTTTCATGGACGCCGCCGAGATCTCAGTGTACCTCCGCCGCGGCGCCGGCGGCGGGCCGGCGAAGTCTGTAAAATCCGAGGAGTGGCGCACAGGTTTACTTGTTTCGCGCGGGGCCTCCTGGTCGCACTGCTGATCGTCCACGCGGTGGCAAGTGAAGGCTGGGCCCAGAAGCGCGAGCAGGCTCCGAAAGAGCCCCCGCCCGCGGCTGCCAACGCCCCCGGTGACGCCCGCGGCGACACGCGGCGTGTCGAGCTGAACCTGCTCGGCCAGACCGACGCGGAGGCGGGCGAGAGCCGGCGCAACGAGAACGTCCAGTTCAACCTGGTGGACAACAACGCGCTCAAGGAGCTCAACATCCGTCTCGGCACCACGGCGACGATCATCCGCGAGTTCCTGCCCGAGCGCGGCTATTTCAGCGCCGAGTTCGGCAACGCTCCCTCGCCCGTCCTCCACGTAAAGGCCGCCGATCCGCGCGGCGGGTTCCACGGCAGCGCCTGGGCAGCGCATCTCAACAGCGTTTTCAGCGCCCGCTCGTTCTTCCAGGTGGGCGACGTGAAGCCGGCGCGCGAGAACGACTACGGCTTCACCGCGGGCATCCCGCTGCGCCCCTGGGCCGGCCTGACGGTGGAGGCGAGCCAGCAGAAGATCCGCGGCAGCGTGAACGGCAACGTCCTGGTTCCGCGGGCCGACGAGCGCACTCCGCTCGCCACGGATCCGGCCGTTCGCGCCATTGTCGCGCGCTGGCTGGCCGCTTATCCGGCCGCTCTGCCCAACCGCACCGACGTCGACCCCCGCGCGCTCAACACCAACGCCACCCAGAGCATCGACAACCATAACGCCTCCGTGCGGCTGGACCTGAATCCTACGGCGCGCGACCGCGCCGCGGCGCACTACGGCTTCACTGCGCAGGGAGTCGATGCGTTCCAGCTCGTCGCCGGGCAGAACCCGAACACCGATACACGCTCCCACCGCGCGCGCCTCACGTGGAGCCGCCAGTGGAGCGGTCTCACCATCACCGACGTTTCGGCCGGCTTCGACCGCGTCGGCTCGCTGCTGGTTCCCGAGGCCCGCGCCGTCGGCCCCATGGTGATCATCTCCGGCCTGGAACTCCTTGGGCCGGTCTCGGTGATTCCCATCGATCGCGCGCAGAACCTGTTCCGCTACGGGGGCCTGCTGCGCCGGGCCCGCGGCAGCCACTCGTTCACCGCCGGCTTCGATCCTCTCCGCCGGCAGCTCAACGGCCGCGAGACCGACGCCCATCGCGGCTTCTTCCAGTTCGGCAGCGATTTCGGCCGTGACTCGATCACCAACCTCCGCATGGGCACGCCTTCGCAGCACGTGGTCTCCATCGGCGACGTCCATCGCGGCTTTCGAAACCTGGAGGCGCAGGTTTTCGCCGGCGATGAATACGCGCTCCGGGGGGGTAGCCTCCGCGTCCGCTATGGCCTTCGCTACCAGCCCGTCTTCCGGCCGGTGGAAGTGAACGGGCGCAATGCGGTGGCCTACGATTGCGACTGCAACAACCTCGCTCCGCAGCTCGGCATCGCCCTCCGCCTGCCGCGCGCCTGGGGCACGCTGCGCGCCGCCTATGGGCTGCACTACGGCGAGATTTTTCCCGTCACCTTCCAGCAGGTGCGCTTCACCCCGCCGGGCAGCGTGAAGTTCGCCATCCCGGCGCCATACCTGGCGGACCCGCTCGGGCGTCTGCCCGAAGGCGGCAACCGCAGCGACGTGCTGCCCAACCTCTACCTGCTCGACCGCGAGCTGGCCACGCCCTATTCGCACCAGTACAACTTCAGTTGGGAGCCCGAGCTCTCCCGCGCCTGGCGGCTCCAGTTGGGCTACGTCGGCAGCCGCTCGCACAAGCTGCTCAACATGCGCTACCGCAACCGCGCCCACCCGGTGGCCGGCGTTGCGTTGTCGTCGGCGACGGTGAACCTGCGCCGCGCCGATGCCGGGCTGGCCGACATCCGCCACGTGGTCAACGGATCGCGCGGGTACTTCGACGCCGCCCGCGTCGCGCTGGTGGTGACCGGCTGGCGCGGCCTGACGCTCGACGCCGCCTACTGGTTCTCCAAAGCGATCGACCTCGGCAGCAGCTACACCAACACAGCCTACGACCAAGATTCGCGCCAGGCGCGCAGCCAGTCCGAGTTCGAGGTCTACGCCGACATGAAGTCGCCGAGCTCCTTCGACCAGACCCACGCCTTCCTGTGGCGCGCCTCCTGGACCTCGCCGGCGGGCAAAGGCCGCGGCCGGGCGGCGAAGCTGGCGGGCGGCTGGACGATTTCGGTGGTGAGCCTGGTTAAAACAGGAATCCCGTTCAATGTCGTCACCGGCAGCGATGCCGCCGGCTTCGGCAACGTCGACGGCAGCGGGAGCGACCGGCCCAACCTGCTGGATCCGGCGATCCTCGGCCGCACCATCGGACACCCGGACACTTCCCGGCGCCTGCTTCCGCGCCAGGCCTTCACCTTCATCCGTCCGGGAGAAGAGCGCGGGAACCTCGGGCGCAACGTTTTCCGCCGCGGAGGGATCGCCAACGTCAACGCATCGCTGGCGCGCACCTGGGGCTTCGCCGGCGACAAGCGGCTCACCTGGCGCGCCGAATCGGTGAACTTTTTCAACACACCGCAGTTCGCCGAGCCGGGCTTCGAGCTGGCCAGCCCGAACTTCGGCCAGATCACCAACACGCTCAACGACGGCCGCAGCTTTCGCTTCCTGCTCCAGCTCGGCTGGTGAGCTCGATGCAACGCACCACCATCAGGCTCCCGCTTCCGCTGAAGCACCGCGTCACGGCGCTCGCGAGGGAGGAGGGAATCTCCTTCGGGGAGTTCGTCAGGCAGAGGGCTCTTCCTTTGCCGATTGCTTCGGAGCCAGTCCGTCGCTTCGGGCTTGGGCGCACGCCGGGCGCGACCCCGGCACGCCACTGCAGTCTACCCGACAACCCCGGTTTATGGCAATCTGCAAACCGACAACCCGCCGACCCTCGTCAGATCAGAGGCCGCTTTTTTGTCCAAACAATGGGGCCACCTCAACCGGCCCGTTCTGAAGGTGATCGCTGAAGAGTCATCACACAAGCCGCCTGTTAGGCGGCAATTGAGTTCGCTCACCGGCCGAGCTGCCGCACGCTGCTTTCGATCTGACGCATCTGATTCATCATGACCGTGCTGTCGGAGATCGCGCGGCTCAAATCCATCATCCGTTTCTGGTGTTCCGCCCACGCTTGCACGGCCCTCATTTGCTCTTGCACCGGATCGGGCTCGACGATGCGGATCGGACCCGCGTCGAGGAATTGGAGATCGCCAACAACCTCCATGCGGGTCGAGACACCGGCTTGTTTGGCCCAGGCGACGCGCACCATGTACTTTCCTGGAGCGACGAGCGTTCCTGAGCTGTCGGTGCCGTCCCAAAGAATTTCGAAATCCAGGCGCTCGGCGGGCGCGAGGATCCGCCAGGAGTCATCCAGTTCGTAGTTCCACTGCTTGACCGGACTGCCGGCGGCTTTCTCGACAGTGAGACGCCACAGGCTGTCCGCCTGATCGGGCCCGAGCTCGACTTCCTTGAACGAGTTGTTCATCAATCTGATGTTGATGGGAATCTCGCGCCGGGCGGCTCCGCCCAATTCGCGCTCATACGCCACGTCGAGATCGACTCTCGGTCGAACGGCCAGCCACGCGATCAGAGAACCATTGGGGACTTCGTACACGCCGGTTGAGGGCTCCGCGCGCCAATGTGTTTGTGCCTGCTGCAGCACTTTCGCCACCTCGGCGTCGTGCTCCTCCTGGATGTGCTGCGTAAGCGCACGCTCCTGCGCCTGGCGCTGTAACCGATCGGTCGCAACCAGAGATCCCCCACCGCACACGACGATGAGAAGGACCCACGCAATTCTGGGTGCGTACGGGCCGATTACACGATCGAGCAGCTCTCCGATGACGGAGAGCACGAGCACGAAGCCGAACACCGCAAGTCCGAAGGCCCAATTCGGATGTTGATGCGTGAGAAGCCCGTACGCCAGCGTGATCAGTCCGCAGGCCACCAGCAGCGACTTCACGTGATCCGAAATGGTGTCGCGACGATTCGACGGCGCGTCCGCCACAACGGGCGTCAGCAGGGCCGCCACACCGATGGTCAGCAAAACCTTGACGATGAAATAGCTATCGACCACGCAGCAACACCGTCTCTATACCTTGCGATGACAGATCGTTTCGACGCAGCTGGTCGGCGACCAGCAAGTCGAAATCCGGATCGCCAGTCTTGTTGATGGCGAGCCATCGTTGACGAGGAATGCCGGCGCGCTTGAGAGCCACGGCGGTCCGCGTGTTGTAGATCAACGCGGTCCCGTTCTTCACGACGAAGATGACCGGCACTTCTTCGGCATCGATCACACCTCGCCGGATGGCGTCTGCCAAATCGTCAACGGTTCGGATCGGCATGCCCGTGAGTCGGCCGAATGCGTATTGGCCGACGTCACTAAACGCCCCATCGGATCGAATGGTCCGCTGTGAATATCGCGCGGCTGCCGGCAGGCCGAACGCTTCCCGCGGCAGCTCCTTCTCGATGCGAGCGAGCACACCGGGTGTCGCGCTCTGTTGATCGCGACCGAGCACCGCGCGACCGACGGTCGGTCCACGCGAGGGGCCGACTGGAGACGCATCGGAAATACTGCGGACGTTCCGCAGCTCCGCCTGAATAAGGGTGGCCGCCCAGTAACGCGCATAAACCTGCTCGAGATTCTGGAGGCGTTCCCATTTCGCCTTCGAGGCCTCCGACGGATGCGGGCCGAGCAGGTCGACGGCTGCAGGCAAGTCTTCCTTCAAAAACGTTCCGTAGGCCTTGACGACCCACACGAAGTGATGCGCCGCCAGGTTCGCCTCGGAAATCGGCGAGAGCACCTGCTTCAGGCTCTCGGTCGCCAGATCCCAGAACAGCGCCTCCTTCACGGCCTGCCATCCTCGGTCGAAATGCTGTGCCGCGGTGGATGCGAGACCCTCCAACTGCAGCCGAAGGGCCGCGAGTTGTTCGTCGCCGCGTGCGCGCCTCTCCTCGTTCTGAGCACGTTCTCGCTCGTGCTCCGCAGCATGCGCGCCGGCACGAACCAGCGCCTCCTTTGCGTTCACGCACTGATCCGACAAACGCTGCGCTTCTTCTTGCAGCGTCGTCGTCGCATTCAGAGCGGCGACCCAGCGATCGACGGCACGAAGGAAGCCGTCCGCGTCGGACGCCGGCGGTCTGGCTGCGGGCGCAACGGCGGAGGCGAGCGACGTCAGTGCCCGACCAGCCAGGACATACGGGTTCGCGGCGGTCGCCACAGCCGTCGCCACAACGGTTCGCGGACCGACATGTCCCGCGGCGACCTGCTCGACCCGTCGTTGCGTGACCGGCACTCGTGGCGTCAGTTCCGGCGCAAACTGACGTGGAGATCCGATCCTGCTGCGCTCGAAGAAATCGCCGACTTGTCGCCAGTACTGATCTCGTGCGGCGTCCGCGTCGGGCTGGAGGCGCTGCGAGAACGCGGCAGCGTTTTTCGCATTCGCCTCGGCAATCGCAATCCGCTCTTGGACGTCGCGAATCTCCGACTGCACGTTCTCGATGGACGCGCCGAGCTCGGCAATCTCGCGCAGGAGGACTTGATCCAGCTGCTGCTGCCGAAGCAGCTGTTCTCTGAGCGCGGAGGCCTCGCGCCGCAGGCGGAAGATCTGTGCCTGCAGCGCTTCGTTTCTCGCAACGGCCTCACGCTGGCGCCGCAGCAGGCCATCCATGGCCGCGGCCACGGTTTGTCGTTGATCCCACGGAAACGATTCGATCAGGCTTCGAGAGCGTGCATCCAGATCGTTGACGAGGCGATTGAGCTCATTGAGTTTCTGCGTCGCTTCGTCGACCTTGGCCTGGCTGCCGTCGATCGATTGCGTGTATGCGCCCCACGTCAGTGGCGCGCCCTGCGGCTGCGCAGGGCTGAACGGCCGAACCTGACCGATCCGATCGCTGACGTTCTCGCCGAGACACCAAGCCCGACAGTCGGTGCCTGCAGGCCTGACCACGTACTGGCCTCTGCAATAACACTGGACTTGGCGGGGGACCTCGCGGACGCCTTGCCCGCGTAACGTTCTGTCGAAACCGACGACGATCACGCACGCAAGAGCGACCCCGAGGACGATGCTCGCGAACGGCAGTCGCCTCATCGCTTCATCACGCCGCACCGAGGGGGGCCGTTTTCAGAACGATCGTTCCGATCATATGAGCTGTCTTTTGACCCTGGTGCCTATGACCTGATACTCGCCGCCGGGCCAGTGCCGAGCGGCGGTCATGATGTGGCCGCCGTCGCTGAACTGACCCTGGTAATAGTTCGAAGCACTCTTGTCCAAATTAGCTCTGTAATCCGTCGACACGGCGGGGTGTGCGCCGATTGAGGGAATAGCCGGACCTCTGGTAGCGTGAATTGAATTCGCCCGAATTCCATTTCTCGAACCTGAGGAGGCCCGGCCATGAATCGAGTATATAGCATTTTTTCTCAGATCCTGCAATTGTTCCCCCGTACCGAGTTCGAAGCCGCAGTGAAGCAGCACCACGCCGAGCGACATGCCCGCGGCTTCACCTGTTGGGGCCAGTTCATTGCCATGTTGTTCTGCCAGCTCGGTCACGCCAAGAGTCTGCGGGAGATTTGTGGGGGGCTGGCCAGCAGTGAAGGGAAACTGCGGCACCTGGGCCTGCCGGAGGCGCCCAGCCGCTCGACGCTGGCCTACGCCAACGAACACCGGCCTTGGCGACTGTACCAAACCGTCTTCGAGCAACTGCTCGAACGCTGTCATCAGATGGTGCGGGCGCTGAAGGTGGGCCACGGACTGCGCTTCAAGAACCGGTTGCTGAGTCTGGATGCCACGGTGATCGATCTGTGTGCGGCGGTGTCCGATTGGGCGCAGTTTCGGCGGACCAAGGGAGCGGTAAAGCTGCATCTGCTGCTGGATCACAACGGACACCTGCCGTCATACGCGGTGATCACCCCGGGCAAGACGCACGAGATCCGGGTGGCGCGTCAGATGCAATTCGAACCGGGGACGGTGCTGGCCTTTGATCGAGGCTACGTGGATTACGACTGGTTTGCGGAACTGAGCCGGCAAGGGGTGTACTTCGTCACCCGGCTGAAGGAGAAGGCGGATTACGGGGTGGTAGAGGAGCGGGCGATGGCGGAGCGTGGACGGGTACTGCGCGATCAGGTGATCTTCTTCTACAAGCTGGCGCAGAAGGGGGAGCAGTGCTATTTCCGCCGGGTGGAGGTATGGAACGAGGAGAAGCAGGAAGTGTTGGTGTTTTTGACCAACCATTTGGAATGGGCGGGCTCGACGATCGGCGCCATCTATAAGGAGCGCTGGCAGATCGAATTGTTCTTCAAAGCGTTGAAGCAGTCGTTGCGGATCAAGACGTTCGTGGGGACCAGCGCCAACGCGCTGAAGATTCAGATCTGGACGGCGCTGATCGCGATGCTGGTGGTGAAGTACCTGCAACTGCTGGCCACCTTCCGGTGGTCGTTGTCGAATCTGGTGGCGCTGTTGCGGCAGCAGCTGTTCGTCTACCGGGATCTGTATCAGTGGCTGAACGACCCGTTTCAGGCACCTCCCCCGTTGGCCGAGACGATGGCGGAGCAGATGGTCCTTCCGGGGTTGGTTTAGGTTGCTTTGTTTGGACAGCACCGCGGGAGATTCAGGAAGAATGACGACACAACATAAGCAGATGCACCCGACGAATCTGGACAGCATCGCACGGCCGTACTTACAGCGCACGTCGGGAATCAGGCACGCAGCCGAGGGGGGAACCTGCTTTCTCAGCGGCAGGTGGCAAGGGGATCAACTGCCTGTGTTTTCAATGCAGCCCTGTCGGGTCCTTTGCTAATTTGGACAGCAGTGAGTTCGAAGAACCCTTTGCTCCGATCCAGATCGTCGGCGTGCCGTTTACCAGTTCGTACACGTAATCGAACGTCTCGGAATAGCAGCTGCCACGCACGCCAAGCGCTCGGCCTCCTCACAGCGCCCGACGCACGTAATCGACCGTGTTCGTCCCTTGCGGGTCGGTCAAGTGCTAGCTAGCTAGAGGCGATGAGTTCGCCGAAGCCCAAACGCTGGTCCAACTCTCGCACCAGAATCAGGCCGCCGTCGGAGGTGACTCGCGACCCTCGGAAATCGATCTTCAGAGAAGGGTTGAAAGAGAGCTGAAAGGGCTGATTCTGTTTCTCACCTATTAGGTGTCGTCCTCCGAAGCGTCTTCATTGCGTTCAAACCCCTATGAATATTGATGCCGACGAACATCCGAAGATTCGTAAGTGGAGTTCAAAATGGAAATGTGGGATCATGAGGTCGGAGACTCAAACGGATGGAGCTGGAATTGACAGCGGTTTTCCGGCGCGTACCGGAAGGATATATCGCCTTCGTGGAAGAACTGCCCGGCGCGAACACCCAAGGCGCAACACTTGCGGAGGCCAGGGTGAACTTGAAGGAAGCTGTCGCGCTTGTCCTGGAGGCGAACCGCGCACTCGCGTTCAATACATCACCAGACCGCCGTCGACGTTGATGGTCTGTCCGGTCATCCCGTCGCTCCACTCCGAGGACAGGAACAGGCAGACCCGCGCGATGTCGATCGGAGTCAGCCGTCGCTGGAGCGACTGCTGGGCGACGATGGTCGCCATCTGCTCCGGCGTCGCCACCAGCTTCTCGCTCTCCACCTCGATCGCCCCCGGCGTGATGCAGTTCACGTAGACGTTGCAGGGGCCCATTTCCCGCGCCAGCGACCGCGTCAGTCCGATCACGCCGCCCTTGGCCGCCACGTAGTGGGAGAGATTCGCCATCCCCTTGAAGAACGTCACCGAGGAGATGTTGACGATCTTGCCCGAGCCCCGCTCCACCATGTGCGGCAACACCAGCTTGGTGCAGTGGAAGACGCCCTTCAGGTTGGTGGCCTGCATGTCGTCCCAGTCCTCCTCGGTCATCTCGAGGAAGGTGCGCCGCGGGTAGATGCCGGCGTTGTTGACCAGAATGTCGACGCGGCCGAATCGCGCCAGCACATCCGTGAGGACCGCCTCGAGCGTCTCGCGCCGGCGCACGTCGGCGAAGTGCGAAAAAGCCGAGCCACCCTGGGCGCGAATCGCGGCGGCGACCGCGGATCCACCGGCCGCGTTCACATCCAGGATGAAGACGTGCGCGCCGTGGGCGGCGTAGAGGTGCGCGATCGACTCGCCGATGCCGGTGGCCGCCCCGGTGACCAGGGCGACACGGTCCTCGAGCATGCGTTGGGTCATTCCGCCACTATAGCCGACCCGCCAACCCCCGCTCCCTCCGCGAGCAAGCCGCCGGAGGCTTCGATCCCGCGGTACACGGCCAGGGCCCGCGCGAACAGCCGCATCACTTCCGCCTTGCGCTCGGCATTCCCGAACCGCCCGCGCTGATCCAGTCGCTCCATCAACCGCTCGATCCAGTCGATGTAGAACCGCACGTCCTCGCGTAAGGCCACGCGCCGGTCGCCGAAGGTCACATAGACGGGGCTGGTGTGGGCCCAGGCGCGCGCGTCGTTGAGAATCAGCCGGTGCCAGGGACCGCCGGCGCGAAGGGCGATCCAGGAACTGCCCTCGAGCGTGATCTGCTCCTCGAAGGGACCCTCCCAGGAGGTGCGCGCCACAACTGGCCGGCCGTTGACAACCACCTCGACGCGATCGAGCGGCACCTGGGAGCGCACCCGGCCGCGCACCGTCACGCGACGCGGGCCGCCCGCCGGGAGCCGGATCTCGTCCCCCGGCTCGCGGCCTTCCACCTGGAGCCACAGCATCGGGCCGTTGGAGGCGAACGAGCGGCCGCGCTTGAAGTTGCGCGTCCAGTTGTCGGAATCCATCGGCCCATCGATGTGCACGTAGACGCGGCCGCCGCCGGGCGTGTAATGATCGGCAACGTTCGTGAAGGCGTCGGTTCCCGCCGAAACCGCCAGCCGGAAGCCGCAGTTCAGCAGCCCGTACCAAAGCTCCTGGCCTACCTCCTCCGGGTTGTTGCTCAGCACATCCATCGCGTCCACCTGGCCCAGGGCGAGGTCGATGGGAAGCTCGCGCGCGCTGGCGCCGTCGAGATTCGGCGCATAGCCGGGATGCGCGTAAGTCACCGCCCCGCCCTGCTTGCGCGCCGCTTCCGCCTGGGTGAAGTTCGGCGGCCAGTCCTCCCAGTGGGGCGTGTCGCGGAAGCCGGTGTAGAGGGGATAGACCAGGCTCTTGAGATTGAAGAAGCACATGTGACCGTAGAGGCCGCCGTTGCGCATCTCCTCGTTCCAGTAAATGATGTGGTCGGGACGGCTGAGCGCGTGCGGTCGGCCTTCAAAGTACGCCGTGTCGTGCAGGAACCCGCCCGAGGAGTTGGCGACCATCATGTTGGCGAAGTTGAGGTCCTCGGCCAGCGTCTGGAGGCGAACGTCGGCCGGCGTGATTACCTGGTGGTGCTCGGCTGTGTAATTGGCGTGGATGTGCGCGTCGGCCGAGTAGCGGCCCTGCGCCGCCATGTGTTCCCAGCGTTCGAGCGCCAGGCGCACTTCGGCGGTCTCGCCCGGGCGCAGCTCGACCGAACGCCGCAGGAGCCGGTATTCCAGGCCGCCGGTGGCCTCCACCAGCGTCTCGCCCGTGGGCAATTCGATCTCGAACGTGCCGGCGGCGTGGAAGTACTGCTCGGCGGGCTCGGAGGCAAAGCGGTTGATGGCGCCCCGCGGCGCGTAGCCCAGCCCGTCGGCGGCGGTGAGGTAGATGCGCGCGGCGGCCGGCCGGCCACGGTCGTCGATCACGTGCACACGCAGCGTCGCCAGGGGGCGCACGTCGAAGGTGACCTCGGTGGAGATCTCCCGGCCTGCGACACGCAGGCTCAGGCGACGGAGCACTTCGCCCGGCGTGGTCTCGCGCACCTTCAGGAAAATGCCGGCCGCGGCCTTGGGATCCACCTTCGCGCCGGCCGTACTGGCGCCCAGACGCGCCTCGATCAGCGCACCCGACTGCTCGCCGTTGAGGACGACCAGCGGCAGGTTGAAGATGCGGCCGGCGGTGACCACCACACGCGCGGGCGCCTGGAGCCACTCCGCGCCGCCATCGCGCAGTTGGACGCGAAACAGGTCCGGCGTGTCGAGGGCGGCGAACTCGCGGACGCGGAACACGAATCGCTCGCGCAGCGCCCGCATGCGCCCGGCGTTGGAGCGGCGACGCATGAGCAGACGCGCCATGTCGCCGAAGCCGACCTCGCCCTCGACGTCGATCTCACCGAGGCCGTTGTGATTGACCCAGAAGCTCAGATCTTCCTGCCCCGGCCTGGACCAGGAGACGGCCGACTGGCCGCCGGCGGCGCTCGGAAAGCGCCACAGCGCCACCGCCAACAACGCCGCAGCGGGTGCGGCCGCCAACCATCGACGCGTGGTTTGCATCGGCGTGCCCCGCTGTTAGCGGCTCCTCATGAATTCCTTCAGGCTCACAATCTGATCCACGCGCAGGGCGGGCTTCTCCAGCAATTCGGTCCAGGAGCCGATCTGGACCAGATTCGCCTTGGCTCCCGAGGGCTGATCAAACCGGCCGATGAACTTCAGCTCCACTCCCGCCCGGACCAGGATCAGCGCGATATTCCTGGCTTGCTCCAGCGTGACGTTCTCGCCGGCCCAGAGAGCATTGGTCGGGATGTCCTTCAACGCGGAACGGCCCTCGACGACCTGATACTCGGCGGCATTCGCCTCCAGGCCGAATTCTTTGAGAGCGCGCGAGACCCGGTTCTCGTCGACGTCCTTGCGGAAATACTGGACCCTGGTCCTGGCGCCGCTCTCGAGTATGACCTTCTCGACGGATCGCAATGCGCTGCCGGCGGCTTCGACTTCTTCGATCCGCGCCAGAGGCAACTCCAGGAGCTTTTCCGGCGGCACGCCCCAGCGGATCAGGTCGACGACCCGCTGCGGGGTCAACTGCGCCTCGCGCTGGATCACCAGCACCTCCTCGAGCAGCCGATCGTGAGATTCGGCGCTGGCCTTCGCGTTCCGGGCATCCAGCACAACCTGGAAGACGAAGCTGGCCACCATGAGGCTGATGATCACGTAGACCCACTTTCGCTGCTTTGCATTCTTGGGATCGATGAACAGGTTTAGCACACCCATCACCATGGTGAAGAAAGGCAGCAGCATTTGCCAGACGGAAGCATGGTCACTCATGGCAAGATTCTACATCAAGGTCCCTTTGACACCCCGCCGGACCCACGATATGCTGCCGGTAGTGAGGGAGGGATTCATGCGTAGCTCGATCGCCACAGTCACGTTGCTTGCCTTGGCCGCCGCCGCCGGCTGGAGCCAGGAGTTTCGCGCGAGCGTCTCGGGAACCGTCACCGACCCGAGCGGCTCGCCGGTGGAAGGCGCCCGGGTGGTTATCACCAACATCGAGCGCAACACGCCGGCGGAAACCGCCACCAACGCCGCCGGCCGCTACCAGGTGCAGTTCCTGCTGCCGGGCCGCTACACGGTGCGGGTGGAAAAAGCGGGATTCAAGAATCTCCTGCGCGACGGCATCGCACTCAGCTCGGCCGACCGCCTGAGTCTGGACCTGCGGCTGGAGCTGGGCGCGGTGGCCGAGAGCATCACGGTGACCGGCGAGGCGCCGCTGCTGCAAACCGAGACGGCGACGCGCACCACCATGGTCGAAAACCGGCTGATCGAGAACATCCCCACCAGCGGGCGCAACCTCTACCAGCTCCAATACACCCAGCCCGGAGTGATCAAGAACAGCAACTATTGGGGCGACTTCGAGCTGTACGCGTTCGGCAACATTAACGGCGTCATCATCGGCGGCGGCCGCGGCAACGAGAACGAAACGCTCATCGACGGCGTCACCGCCACGCGCGGCGACCGGGGAGTCTCGTTCGCCCCTTCGCTCAACGCCACCCAGGAATTCACGCTGCACACCAACGCCTACGACGCGCAGTTCGGCCGCGTCGGCGGCGGCGTCACCTCGATCACGCTGAAGTCCGGGACCAACATGCTGCACGGCGAGCTGTTCGAATTTTTCGAGAACGAAAAGCTCTACGCCACGCCCTGGGCGAGCAACGCGCTCGGCAACCGCAAGTCGCCGTTCAAGCTGAACACCTTCGGGTTCACGCTCGACGGGCCGGTCTACATTCCCAAGGTTGTCGACGGGCGCAACCGGATCTTCTTCATGTTCTCGCTCGAGGCGCTGCGCGAGCGCAATCCCGGCCTGCAAACGCGCACGCTTCCCGCCTCCGAGCAGTTGCAGGGCGATTTTTCCCGGCTGTTGAACAGCGCCGGCCGCCCGGTGATCCTTTACGACCCGCTGACCACCCAGCTCCAGCCCAACGGCAGCTACACGCGCACGCCGTTCGCCGGCAACCGCATCCCGGGCGGCCGCATCAATCCGGTGGCGGCCAAAACGGCCTCCTTCTACCCGGCGCCCAATCGCCCCGGCATCGGTCCGGAGAACCAAACCAACTACGCGCTGGTGACGCCGGCGAAAAACGGCTACGACCAGTGGCTCGGCAAGATGGACATCCGCTTCTCCCAGCGCAGCAACGTCTCGTTCCGCTACGGGCAGACGCCGTGGAGCAACTTCGCGCGGATCGTCTGGGGGACTAATCCGGCCGAGCCCAGCGGCGAGGCGCCCTCGACGCGCATCTCGCGGAACTGGGGCGCCGACTGGACCTACACGCTCGGCCCCGCGGTGGTGTTCAATCTGCGCGGCGGCCTGGCGCGCTACGAAGGATTCGGCGGCAACATCTTCGCCGGTGGATTCGACCCGCGCCAGCTCGGCTTTCCCGATTCGCTGGTGCGCCAGTTCACCACGCTCCAGTTCCCGCGCTTCAACCTCGGCACCTACTCTGAGATCGGCGCCACCAACGTCACCAGCTACGAGACCCACGACAGCTACAGCATCCAGCCGAACATGAGCTGGATCCACGGACGTCACAGCATGAAGTTCGGCGCCGAGGGGCGGTTGTACAACCGCAACCAGCTCCAGCCCGGCTCGGCCAGCGGCAACTACACCTTCGACAAGCGCTGGACCCAGGCCGACCCGCAGCGCGCCGACGCGCTCTCGGGCAACGAGTTCGCTTCCTTCCTGCTCGGCAATCCGAGCGGCGGCTCGGTCGCGCGCAATATCGATCCTTCCTGGCAGAACAAGTACTACGCGCTGTTCTTCCAGGACGACTGGAAGATGACACCGCGGCTGACGCTGAATTTCGGCCTGCGCTGGGACTACGAGACACCGCGCGTCGAGCGCTTCAACCGCATGATCCGCGGCTTCGACTTCAACACCGCCAGCCCCATTGCCTCCCGCGTCTCCGGCCTGAGCCTGCGCGGCGGGGTGGTCTACGCCGGCTCTGACGGCTCCGCGCGTGAGGCCTACTTCCCCGACAGGAACAACTGGCAGCCGCGGCTCGGGTTGGCCTGGCAGTTCCGGAACAAGTACGTGCTGCGCGCCGGCTACGGTTTGACCTACCTCGGCCAGAGCTCCAACGGGCCGGACACCGGCTTCAGCCGCACCACCAGCCTCATCGCGACCACTGACAACGTGACCCCGGCGGTCACCCTCAGCGACCCGTTCCCCACGGGGCTGTTCCCGACCGGGCTGCTGCAACCGATTGGCAGCAGCCAGGGCCTGGCCACCAACATCGGCCTGGGGGTCGGCGCGCAGTACCTGGATCGGACGTTGCCCTACTCGCACCAGTTTTCCGTGGGGATCCAGCGGGAGGTCCCCGGCGGGTTCCTACTCGATGCCGCCTACGTTCTGAACATCACGCGCAAGCTGCCCGTGGGCCTGGGCCTGAACTTCATCCCCCGGGACGTGCTCGAGAGCATCCCGGTGGCCAACCGCCAGGCCTATTTCAACGAGCAGGTCACCAATCCGATGGCGGGCCTGCTTCCGGGATCGGCGTTCAACGGCGCGCGCGTCCCGCGCCAGCAGCTCCTGGTGGCCTATCCGCACTTCTCCAGCGTCGGCATCAGCGACGTACCGATCGGGCGCCAGCGCTCGGATGCGCTCCAGATCAAGGCCACGCGCAAGTTCTCCCAAGGACTGGGCCTGCAGGTCTCCTACACGGCGGGCAAGATCATCGAAGCGGTCTCGCCGCTCAATGGCCAGGACGTGAACCTCGCCAACCTGATCGAGACCCGGCTGGAGAAACGGCTGATCGAGTTCGACACGCCGCAACTGCTAGCCGTCGTGACCAGCTACGAGATGCCGTTCGGCAAAGGGAAGCGCTTCGGCGGCGGCGTGAACAAGGTGGCCAACGCCTTCATCGGCGGCTGGAATCTGAACGTCCAGTACGTGATGCGCTCCGGACCGGTGTTCCCATTCCCGAACGCGGCGCCGCTCGACGCGCGCAGCGCCCGCTTCAACCACTCCGAGCGCGACGAGCTCGCCCGGAGCAAGGGCCGCGGCCAGTTCGATCCGGTGTTCGACGTGTTCTTCAACACCTCCCTGTTCCCCAACCGCGCGCAGACGCCGTTCACTCTGCGCGATTTCCCGACGCGCTTCCCGGACGTGCGCTCCAAAGCGCTCAACGTGTGGGAGCTCTCTTTGTTCAAGGAGTTCCTGTTCCGCGAGAAGCTGCGCTGGCAGATCCGCGCCGACGCGCAGAACGCCTTCAACATTCCCTGGTTCAGCCGGCTGCAATCGGCCGACGTGGCCAACGCCCAGTTCGGGCGGCTGAATCCGTCGCCGCGCACGGAGGCGCGCGAGATCATCCTGGTCATGAAGATTCTCTTCTGATGCTCGTTAAGTTAAGGAAGCAAGGGGAGGGGCTGCTTGCTGGAGTGTTACGCTGTGTAGTTTCTGCGATAGTAACACTGGCTGCACTGGCCCCTGCCGCTAATGCCCAGACCGCGAGTTTTTCAGACGGGAACTTCACAGACTGGACAGCGGCCAAAATCCGCGACACCACGACCAGCGGCGGAGCAAGCTTTTCCGCCGGACCGGTCTCTGACGGCGGGAATCCGGGAGCATACCGACGCGTGGTTCACTCGTACTCAGGCATGGGCTCGATATACGTGGGGCACCTGCGCGCGGGCGCAATTTACGACCCAAGAGCGCGAGGGCCCATTTCCACGATTGACTATTCCTACGATCTGATTCATTTCAATCCTCCGCCGGCTCAGGCAGTCGCTTATGCTTTATTACTTTTTCAGAACAACACCTATTACAGCTCGTTTCCTCTAGACAGCAGTTTGGTAGAGGCATGGCAGCGTTTGGTCGGAGTCGTCTCGCCGCCGAGGATTTTTTCAAGGTGTCAGGGAACGGGCCGGACACTCCCGGGTTTTCCGCGACCTCGCCGCCCATCCAGGTAGGCTACGTCTCCGCAAATACTATCCCCCCACCGGGCGTTTCGGTGACTGTAGTTCGGACAAGCGGCATCGACAACTGGTCGGTCTCGATCAATCCGGCCGACCTGTCGGTCGCCTCGGCGTGCCCGCTTCCCAGTGCCGCGCCGGGCGAGTCGTATGTGCAAACGCTGGTCGCCTCCGGGGGCTTGCCCGCCTACCGCTGGGCGTTGACGGCCGGCGCGCTTCCGCCGGGCCTGACGCTGACCACGCTAGGGGTTCTTTCCGGATCGCCGACGACCGCGGGACTGTACCTGTTCACGCTTCAAGTCACCGACAGCCGCGGCAGCGTCGCGCTCAAGGAGTGCAGCCTGCGCGTGCTCGGTCCGATCACGGTCTCCCCGGCGAGCATCAACCTGACGGGGTTCAGCGGCGGCCCCGCCACCGCACCGGTCAATATCAGTGTCACCGGCGACCAGGCGGGACTGCCCTTCAACGTGCTCGTTCCGGCGAGCGGCGTCGTGAACTGGCTGCGAATCAACACCGCGGGAGGGCGGGCTCCGTCGATCTTCCAGGCGATCGGCGATCCGAGCCTGCTGGGACCGGGCATCCATCGCGCGCAAGTGAGCATTGTCTCAGAGCAGGCCAGCCCGCGGTCGTCCGCCGTCTCGATTACGTTCATGGTCGGGGAGCCCGAGCCTCCAAAGCTGGCGGCGCAACCCACGGGCCTGCTGGTTACGGCGCCGCCGGGGACGGGTGTGGTGACCCGTATCGTGAACGCCGTGAATCTAGGCATCGGAGGGATCCCGTTCTCGGCGACCGCGACCGAACTCACCGGCGGCGAATGGTGCTCGATCACTCCGGGCGCCGGGACGGCCATCGCCGGCGCCCCTGTTCCCCTGCGCGTGCGCTTCGCGCTGGCGAACCTGGGGCCGGGCATATATCGCGGGCGCATCACGCTCTCCGGCGGCGGCGGCGCGGTGATCGTGCCGGTGACTGTCGCCATCAGCAACAGCCGCGAGGCGATGGTGGTGCCGGAGACCGGACTGACCTTCCCCGCCGTGGTGGGCGGCCCCGCGCCGCCGCCGCAGCGATTCCGCGTTCTGGCCGCCGGCGCTCTCGGGTTCGCCTGGCAGGCCGCCGAGAGTGCGGCGCCAGGCGAAGTGGATTTCGTGACCCTGAGCCCGACGCGCGGCACCAGCGCTCCCGGCGAAAGCCCGGAGGTGGAAGTGCGGGTCGACCATACCGGCCTCGCGCCAGGGCAGCACTTTGTCGACTTTCGCGTCACCGCGCCCGGGGTGGACAACTCCCCGCGCGTCGGCGTCATTGCGCTCAACGTGTTCGATGCGAACTCGATGCCGGGCGTGCAGGTCTCCCCGACCGGCCTGCTGTTCACGACTGAACAGGGCCGGGGAAGTCCCCCCCGGCGCACGATTCAGTTGTTCAATCCCACGAGTCGGCCGGTGACGATGAGCTTCGATCTCACCGGACAGGCGAGTATCTGGACCTTGCGGAGCCTTACCGGTTCGACGATCGCTCCCGGGGCAACCGGGGGGGTTGACGTGGGTGCGGTATCGGTCGGTTTGGCGCCGGGTGTCTATCGCGCTTCGCTGGCGTTGCAGTTCTCGGGCGACCCCGCGGTGACCATCGTCGATCTCCTGCTGGTGGTTTCCCCTGCACGCCCTACGGCGGCCGACCAGAAAGGCCCCGAGACCCGCACCGCCCATGGCGGCTGCCACGGGACCCGGCTGCTTCCCGTCTCGACGCTCACAGGCACGGGTTTCGTCGCCGCCGGTGGGCTGCCGCTGCCGATGGAGGTGCGTGTGACCGATGACTGCGCGAATCCGCTGGTGTCCGGTGCCGTGACGGCGTCGTTTTCGACTAACACGCCGCCGCCGGTGAGCCTGGTGCATCTCGGGGACGGGCGCTGGAGCGGGACCTGGGCGGTGCAATCGGCCGGCGGAGCGGTGACGATCACCGTGAGCGCGCAGGACGCCGCCGGGAGCCTCCAGGGTTCCGTGCAAATCACGGGCGCCGTCACGGAAAATATCGAAGCTCCGGTGATCGCTGAAGGCGGCGTGATCAGCACAGCGAGCTTCCTCGCGAACACCCCGCTGGCGCCGGGCGGGCTGTTCGCCGCCTTCGGCGCGCAGTTGGCCGACGGCATATCGGAGTCGCTCGTGTTCCCCCTACTCGTGCAACTGGGGACCACGCGAGTGTCGCTGGGCGGGCGCGAAGTGCCGCTGTTCTTTGCCGGCAGACTGGCTACCTTCTCGCAGATCAACGGCATGCTGCCCTACGAGCTGGCTGTGAACACCAGCCACCAGTTTGTGCTGCGGCGCGGCTCGCGGCGGAGCAACATCGTCGACCTGGTACTGGCCGCCACGCAGCCGGCCGTGTTTACTACCAGCCAGTCGGGCAGCGGCCAGGGCGTGGTGGTGAACGGAGCGGATATGCGGATCGTGGTTGACACCGCCAATCCCATTCCCACGGGCGGCGTGGTGGTGATCTACGCCGAAGGGCTCGGTGCCACCAATCCGCTGATCGAGGCCGGGCAGATGGTGCCGTTCTCGCCGCTTGCCCACGTCACGAGCCTGGTGCGCGTGACCATCGGAGGGCTGGATGCCCAAGTACTGTTCGCAGGGCTCACGCCCGGATTGGCGGGCCTCTACCAGGTGAATGCCTTCGTGCCCGCGGGAGTGACGCCGGCGAGCGCGGTGCCAGTCGTGCTGACCGTGGGCGGGCAGGTCAGCCCGCCGGTGACTATCGCGGTACGATAGCCGCTGGATGGACGGGAGGTGACCTTATGTCTCGGGCGTTTCGGTCCCACCTTGTAATTCTTTTGCCGCTTCTTGGCTGCGCGCTCGCCGCCCAGGACCCCCGCGGTTCGATTGTCGGCCAGGTCTCGGACTCGACCGGTGCCGCGGTTCCGAATGCCGCCATCCGCTTCACGCACGCCGACACCAATGTCACGACCACGGCAACCTCGAATGCGGCCGGCGCCTATGAAATGCACTACCTGCCCATTGGCCGCTATCGCTTGGCGACAGACAGGGCGGGTTTCAAGTCGTGGACGCGCTCCGATATTGAAATCCACCTGGGGGGGAGACTGCAGCTTGACATCAGACTCGAAGTGGGCCAGGTGACGGAAACAGTGGACGTGTCGGCGCAGGCGCCGGTGCTGGAAACGACCACCGGATCGGTGGGCCAGGTGATTGACTCGAAGCAGATTGCCAATATGCCCATCCGGTCGGGGTCGATTGCGTGGCTGTACTCGATGGCTCCGGCCACGGTGCTGACGGCGCTTCCCTTCGACGGCCCGTGGAACATCGACCAGAGCTCGAACATCGCAGTGGCCGGGGCGCGGCGCGGCGGAGTGGACTTCAGCGTGGACGGGGTTTCGAACAACTCGTACAACGGCGCGACGGCGTTTGTGCCGCCGCCCGACATGGTCCAGGAGGTGCGCGTCTCCACCACGACGTATGACGCCGCGATCGGGCATACCAGCGGCGGGTCGATTGAAGTGTCGCTGAAGTCGGGAGGCAACGCTTTTCACGGCACGTTGTCGACGGCGGTCTCCTCCGGTCCAATGATGACACGCAACACGTTCACCAACGCGTTCATCTATGACCCCACGACGGGCCCTATCACAACCGAAAAAATCAAAGCCAATACACCCTCGCTCCGGTGGCTGCGCTACTCGGCCGCCGTGGGCGGACCAGTTTACATCCCCAAGGTGTACGACGGCAGGAACAAGACCTTCTGGATGTTCGGCTACCAGATCCATAACCGGAGGCGTCCGGTGGCGACCATCCATACGGTTCCCACCGAGGAGCAGCGCGGGGGCGACTTTTCCGCGCTGCTGGCGTTGGGATCGCAATATCAGATCTTTGATCCGTTCTCGACGCGACCCTCGGGCGCATCGCGTTTCCAGCGCAATCCGCTGCCTGGCAACCTTGTGCCCGGCTCGCGCATCGACCGAACCGCGCGCAACATCCTGAAATACTACCCCGCCCCGAACGCAGCCGGCACGCGCGATTTCCTGAACAACTATGCCCGCACAAGGCAGGACACACAGGATCTCTATCAGCCGCTGGCCCGAGTGGATCACAATGTCTCGGACAAGCACCGTATGTTCGCCCGGTATTCGCATTCGGACTTTTTCGGACATTTCGATCAGCTTGTGGAAGGCTCGAATGTCCGCGGGCGCAGGCGCATGCGTCCGCACCGCGGGGTGGCGCTCGATAACGTAGTGGTCCTGAATCCGCAGACCGTTCTCGACGTTCGCTATGGCCTCACCTGGTTCCAGGAGTATGAATCCTTTGACAACATCGGCTGGAACCTTTCCGAGTTCGGGTTTCCCTCTTCGCTCCTCGCCGGTCTTGACCCGACCGGCATATCGTTCCCGCAGATCACGATGACGAACCTGTTTCAGTTGGGAAATGACGGCGGATTCCGCCGGCGCAACTATACGCATTCCCTGTTGGGTGTGGTGAACACGACGCGGGGCAACCATGGCCTCAAGTACGGGTTCGACGGGCGGCTCATGTATGAGACCAACAAGACGTACGGAAACGTTTCCCCGGTCCTGAACTTCACAGCCTCCTACACGCTCGGGCCGCTGGATAATTCACCGGCAGCGCCCAACGGCCAGGCTTTTGCCTCCTTCCTGTATGGAATCCCGGCCGGGGGTGGGGTGGATTGGAACGATTCGCGGGCCGAAGCGTCGCGCTTCTACTCGCTGTTCGTCCAGGACGATTGGCGTGTGTCCAAGAAGCTGACGCTGAATGCCGGTGTGCGATGGGAAATGGAATCGCCGCTGACGGAGCGCTTCAACCGCTCCTCGCGCGACTTTGATTTCGTCACTATCAATCCCATCCAGGCGGCGGCGCAGGCCGCCTACGCCCGCAACCCAATCCCCGAGGTTCCGGCGGCGCAGTTCCGGACGATCGGCGGCCTCACGTTTCTGGGCAGGAACGGGCAGCCTCGCACCTTGCGCAACGCCGACTATCGCACATTCATGCCCCGGCTCGGCTTTGCCTGGCTGCTCACGGCAAAGACGGTGATGCGCGGCGGCTACGGCATCTATTTCGGATTGTTGGGGGCTGAATTCGACGATGTCGCGCAACCCGGGTTCAACCAGCGGACCAACATCGTCCCATCCTTAGACAACGGCCAAACCTTCATTGCGTCGATCTCGAATCCTTTGCCGGGCGGTCTGGACAGACCTCTGGGCGCCGCTGGTGGATTGTCCACTTTCCTGGGGCGCCAGCCGGGGTTCTTCTCCTCCGACGGCCGCCGTCCGTACACGCAACGAGTCAGCTACTCGATTCAGTTCGAACCGATAGAGCGGTCGGTGATCGAGGTGGGCTACATCGGGTCGCGCACGACGCGGTTGCGCGTAACACGGCAGTTCAACGCCGTCCCACGCCAGTATCTCAGCACTTCATCGGTCCGCGATCAAACCGCGATCGACTTGCTTTCGGCGCGTGTGGTCAACCCGTTCCGGGGCATCCCGGGATTCGAAGGAACAGGTTTCGCGGCGGGCGCCAACACCTCGCGAGCACAATTGCTCCGTCCTTATCCACATTTCACCGCTCTCTCCACGGGCCTGCCGGCAGGCGCCGCCTGGTACAACGCCCTGACCGCGCGGTTCGAGCGCCGCTTGCACCGGGGCTTCCTGTTCCAGGCGATTTACACGTGGTCCAAGACAATGGAAGCCGGGTTTTACCGGAACGAGACCGACGAACTGCCCGCTCACGAAGTCACCGACATTGACCGTCCGCACCGGTTCACCATGATGACAATGTACGAGCTGCCTTTCCTGCGGAACAACCGGTGGTGGGGAGGTTGGCAGTTGCAGGCGGTTTATCAGGCGCAGTCGGGTCCGCCCCTGGCATGGGGCGACCTGATATATTCGGGCCTCTATACGAATCTGCGGTTGAGCCGCTCCGCGCAGACTTTGCAGCGCTGGTTCGACACGAATGGATTCGAGCGCAATCCGCAGCGGCAGCTCTCCGAAAACATCCGGACGTTCCCCGCGCGTATCTCGGGCGTCCGAGCGGACGGCATCAATGTCTGGGATCTATCGGTGCACAAGAATTTCAAAGTGTTCGAGAAACTGACGGCCCAGCTCCGGGGCGAGGCCGAAGGCGCGATGAATCATCCCAACTACTCGCCACCGAATACGAGTCCCGCGTCGACGCTGTTCGGGCGTGTCACGACAACCCAGACGGGTCAGGAGGAACGACGCATCTTCGTGACCCTGAAGCTGCTGTTCTGAGCCCCGACGGGGGCTGTCCCGGCCTGTGGCCGAGTCGGTGCCAGGCGGTCAACGGGCGGCTCCGGTCGTCCGGGCGGCGGGAGTGGCCGGCAGCACGTGGTAGTGGGCGTGCATGCCCGCCTCCAGGTGGTCGCTGACGTGGCAGTGGAACATCCAGATGCCGGGGTTGTCGGCGGTCATGTCGGCGACGGCCATCTCCGCGGGCATCAGGGTGACGACGTCGGTGCGCCGCTTATCGCGGAGGACGACGTTGCCGTGCCAGTGCGGCGTGTGGAAGTTGAAGCCGTCGCCCAGGCTCAGCAGGTACCACCGCACGCGCTCTCCTTGCTTCATCGTCATCATCGGCCCGTTGCCGAACAGGTAGCCGTTGATGGTGAACTTGTGGTTGACGGTGGCGAAGCCGCCGCCGATGAACAGCGACGACGCGCCGTCGACATCGACCGGGATGAACTCTCCCTTTTCCACGCTTTTCGGATCGGCGTACGTGCGGATGTTGTGGTCCAGGTACCAGGTCTGGTTTTCGTCGAAGACCATGAACAGGGTGACAAACTCGCGGTCGACGTCCTTGGGCGTGCCGTCGGGCCTGGAAGCGCCGCGGGCATTGACGATCAGGGCGCCGACGAGGCCGGAATTGACGTCCTTGGGCTCGTGGACGTGGGAGTGGTAGAGCCAGACCACGGAACTGCCATCGCCGGGCCCCGGGCCGGAGCGCTCCGTGACGACCCATTCATAGGTGTGGGAGCCGCCCGGGGGAACCGCGGCGCCCGGCTTTTCCGCCAGCGGAACGCCGTCGTTATATAGTGCGCCTTCGGAGGCCTTCTTGTAGAAGACGCCGTGGGGGTGCATGCTGTAGGTCTGGGTGGCGTTGTTGCGGAAGACGATCTTGATGGTGTCGCCGACTTCGCCGCGCAGGATGGGGCCCAGGATCCCGAGGTACCGCTGGTCGCCTTCCCGCGGCTTGAGCGTCTTGAACGTGGCGTCGGTGTATTCGCGGTAGAGGGCCTTGCGGTAGACCTTGCCGATGCGTTTCGAGCCGCGCTCAATCCAGATTTTGGCGAAGCGGTCGAAGGCCTGGCCAGTCATCTCGTCGATGTTCTTGGGCGCGTAATCCCATTCCACCTCGTCGACAGCGACGTAGTAGTTGCGGATTTTGCCGCCGGGAGTCTGGGCGGCGGTGGTGGAAACGGTCAGGGCGAAGATCAAGGCAGTGAGGAATCGCATACCCTTTGTTACCATAATGGATGGCGTGCGCGTGAAAGTGCTGTTTTTCGGGATGCTCAAAGACATCGTCGGCCGCGCCGAGGAGAGCTGCGAATTGGAGGAAGGCGCGCGGGTGGCGACCGTCTTGGCTCACTACGCCCGCAGCTTCCCGCGGCTGGCGGCGATGGATGCCAGTATCCTGGTGGCGCGCAACCAGGAATTCTCTCCACGCTCGGCGCCGGTCGCCGACGGGGATGAGATCGCCTTCCTGCCGCCGGTGAGCGGCGGCTCCGGCTGCTTCACACACGAGATCGCCGATCCGGACAGCGGCCACTTGTTCGCGCTCACCCGCCAGCCGATCGACTCGGCCCTGCTGGCGCGTCGCATCCTGCGTCCCGAAGACGGGGCCACGGTGGACTTTCAGGGCGTGGTGCGCAACCACACCAAGGGACGCGCTACTCAGTATCTGGACTACGAGTGTTACGAGCCGATGGCGGTCCGGATGATGGCCGAGATCGGCCGCGAAATCGCGCGCAGCCACGCCATCGGTCGCATTGCCATGGTCCACCGGCTGGGGCGGCTACAGATCGGCGAGACCAGCGTAGCGGTGGTGGTGACCGCGCCGCACCGGCAGGCGGCGTTCACGGCGGCGCTCGAAGGAATCAACCGCCTGAAGCGCCAGGTACCGATCTGGAAAAAAGAATACTTCGCCGACGGTGAAGTATGGGTCGAGGGCGAATGGGACGACTCCCTGCGCGAGCGCTGAGCTGGGCGGCGGTCCTCGCCGGGCTGCTCTGGGCCCAGGAAACCGTTTTCCGCGTCGACGTTCGCCTGGTGCGGCTGCTGGTGAGGGTCACGGATGCCGCCGGGAAGGCCACCGGCGAGCTGACCAAGGACGACTTCCGCGTTTTCGACAACTCGGTGCGCCAGCAAGTGGCCGTTTTTGAGCGCTACACAGTGCAGCCGCTATCGGTGGCCGTTCTGATAGATACCAGCGCCTCTACCGGCATCGAGCTGCGTTACGAAGTGGACTCGGTGAACCGGTTCTTCCGCGCACTGTTCGTCGAAGGCAATCCCCAGGATACGGCAGCGCTCTACAGCTTCAATCACGAGGTGACGCTGGCCACCAGCTTCACGCGGAACCTGGCGCGGCTGGCGGGGCCGCTGAAACAATTGGATTCGGTGGGCGGTACCAGCCTTTACGATGCCTTGTTCCTCGCCTCCCGGTCGCTTCAGGACAGGTCCGGACGCCGCGTCATGGTGGTGGTGACCGACGGCGGGGACACCACCAGCTACCGCACGTTCCACGACGCGCTGGAGGCGGCGCACCTGGCCGAGGCGGTCATCTTCCCGGTGCTGGTGGTTCCCATTCCCAACGACGCCGGGCGCAACGTCGGCGGCGAGAACGCGCTGACTTCCCTCAGCCTGGCAACCGGTGGACGGATGTTCACTCCGAGTACCGGCCCGGCGCTGGATGCGGCCTTCCAGGAGATCCTGCGCGAGCTGAGGACACAATACCTGCTGGGGTTTTATCCGAAGAGCGTTCCGCTGACGAAGAACCGGTTCCACACCCTGCGTGTCGAGGTTCTGCGCCCGGATTTGCGCGTCTCCACCCGCAGCGGCTATTATGGGGATTACGAGCAACCCGCGACGGAATCGCCGCGCCAGGCTCCGGCCCCCGTCCGATAGACAAACCAGGAGAGATCGTGCCGCCCCCATCCAACCAGGCCAAGAAACGCCCGCCCGAACAGACCTTCGAAGAAGCCAGGTACCTGCGCCACCTCATCGACAACGAGGTCCCCGTGTGCGTGAGAATGAGCAACAACGAGGAAGTATGCGGCGTGATTGAATACTACGACGCCGCGTTCATCCGGCTGACACGCAAGGGTTCGCCCAACCTGTTCATCTTCAAGCACGACATCAAGTACCTCTACGAGGCGTCGTAGCGGCAACCGCGGTCGAACGGATGCCCGCCTACCTGGAAACCGCCATCGAGATCGCCCGCGACGCCGGAGGGCTGTTGGCGAACCTGTTCGAGCGCGGCGTCGCGGTGGAGCTCAAAGGCGAATTCGATCTGGTGACCGAGGCCGACCGCGCCTCCGAGCGACTGGTGCTGGAGCGGCTCCGGTCGCATTTCCCCACCCACGGAATCATTGCCGAGGAAAGCGGCGCTCACCCGTCGCGTTCCGAATACCAGTGGTACGTGGACCCGCTGGACGGCACTACCAACTTCGCCCACGGGTTTCCCGCATTCAACGTGACGCTGGCGCTGGAGCGGGCCGGCGAGCTGGTGGCCGGCGTCATTTTCGACCCCCTGCGCAATGAGATGTTCACCGCCGAGCGCGGAGGCGGCGCTTATCTGAACAACCGGCGCATCCATGTCTCCGCCGTGAAGCGCCTGGACGACAGCCTTGTGGCGACGGGTTTTCCCAGCCGCCGCCGCCACCTGAATATCAACATCCACTTCTACCACCAGCTCGCCATGCTCACCCACGGCGTGCGCCGCGCCGGATCGGCGGCGCTCGACCTGGCCTACGTCGCCTGCGGTCGCCTGGAAGCCTTCTGGGAAATCGGGCTGAACCCCTGGGACATGGCCGCCGGCGTGCTCCTGGTGATGGAGGCCGGCGGACGCTCATCGGATATGCGCGGCGGTGCCGTCTCTTTGACAGCAGCCAACGTGCTGGCCGATAACGGCGCTATCCACGAGGAGATCCTGGCGCTGTTCGCGGAGATCTTCGCCGGGCGCCACCGCGTGCCGTTGCCGGAGCTCGGCGCCGGGTAAGGGCTTGTCACGAAATAAATGTGGCAATGCCATGCCTGAGCGCCTGAGCCGTTCCCCGATGATCCCTTGCGCTTCATCCAAGAGTGTGTCCGGCATCGGCGGATCCTTTGGACCTACTACGTGAACATGCGGCTCAAAGGGAGGTTCATTCCGCGAGATGATATTCTGGATGCTGTTGAGAGTTACGAAATAGTCGAAGCGTACCCGAAAGACAAGTACCTTCCCAGCTATCTGGTGTTGGCCAAGTCGGGTTCCGAGCCCTTTCACGTCTTGTTTGGTGCAGACCTGGAAGGCGGCAATGTGCGGGTTGTGACCGTCTACCGGCCAAGCAGGGAGGAGTGGGGAGACGATTTGAGGACGAAGAGAGCAACGCGATGAAATGTGCCGTATGTGGAGCCCAGATGCGGTCCACAAGGACTGACCTGCCGCTCAAGACTACCGAGCAGACCATTGTGATTCTCAAGAGCCTTCCGGTACTGCAGTGTGCGAACTGTGCTCAGTACCTGATTGAGGACGCAGTGCTGAGTCGGGTAGATGAAATGCTGTCGAGCGTAGACAGTGGCTCGGAGTTGGAGATCATCCGTTTCGCGGCGTAGCCGCCGGCGCCTTGGGCGGCTACCTGCTGGGCCACGCAGCCGATCGGAAAGACTGTACGCGCCGGATAATCGCCCGGCATCAGGCGGTCAATTGCGCGCTGAGCAGCAGGCTCGGGGATCCGAGCTCGAAGGATTCGCCGGCTGTGGAGCCGTGCATGGCCACGACGGTGAAGCCGGCCTTCTCCAGCAGTCGCCGCACCTCGGCGACGGTGAAAACGAAGCTGGAGCTCGAACGCGTTTCCATCACCGGGCCGCGGATAAAGGTGTAGTCGATATCCATGCGGCTGTGCTCGGCCTGGTACCGGGTCTCGCTCAGCAGGATGATGTCGTCCGCCCGGTGCCACTGGCTTCTGGCGAGTGACGGCAGGATGCACTCGGCCACCGTGGGCACATCCAGGATAAGCCGCGCTCCCGGCCGAAGCGCGCGGGCCATCGCCGAGAGGAATGCGATTGCGCCGTTGTGGTCCAGGTAACCGAAGCTGTTGCCGAAGCAGAAGGCGCCGTCGAATTCGCCTTTCCAGGGGAGATCGCGCATGTCGCTCCAGCGCCATTCGACGGCCAGGTTCTCCGCCGCGACGGCGGCGCGGGCGTGATCGAGAAACTCTTGGGAAAGATCGACGCCGGTGAGCCCCTACAGGGGGCTGCCCCCGCCTGGCGGCGGAGTGGCGCCCCACAATGCAGGGGAGCGAACGGTCAAACCGTTTGCTTGGAAGACAGTAGCCTTTGCGCGTCAAAGCCAGCGAGTGCCTGCCGTGGCCACAGGCTACATCCAGTATGCGTGCCGGAGGCGCTACCGCCAGGCTCCGCTCCAGGAAATCGGTCTCCGCCACGGTCCATTCGGCGGGAACTGCCCGCCTCCAGAAATCCACCGCCACGCCGCGGAAGAAGGTTTGATACCAGGGGGTCGGCATCAACGCATCCGGCCTTGGGCGCGCCCGTTGAGAAAAAAAGGTATCATTCCTTTACTTTCAACCAGATGTAATGGTACCCTGCTATCTTCATGCGAACCGTCGATTTGATCCACCGCAAGCGGGACGGAGAGGAACTCAGCGCCGAGGAGATCTCCTTTCTGGTGGATAACTATACGCGAGGCGAGATCCCAGACTACCAGATGTCGGCATTTCTGATGGCCGTGTTTTTTAGCAACATGACCGATCAGGAAGTCGGCGCGCTCACCGACTGCATGCTGCGCTCCGGGGAGATCGTCGATCTGTCTTCGGTTCCCGGAGTCAAGGTGGATAAGCACTCCACCGGGGGCGTCGGCGACAAGACCAGCCTGATCGCCGCGCCGCTGGCCGCTGCCGCCGGGGTGGTGGTGCCGATGATCTCCGGGCGCGCTCTTGGGCACACCGGCGGGACGCTGGACAAGCTCGAGGCCATTCCCGGGTTCCGTACCGATCTCACCGTCGACGAGTTTCGGCAGCAGTTGTCCGAACTGGGCCTGGCCTTTATCGGCCAGACAACGCAGGTGGCGCCGGCCGACGGCAAGCTCTACTCCTTGCGGGATGCCACCGCCACAATCGAGTCCATCCCATTGATTGCCTCCTCGATCATGTCCAAGAAACTGGCCGTCGGGCTGGACGCCCTGGTGCTCGACGTGAAGGTGGGCTCGGGCGCGTTCATGAAGAAGCAGATCGACGCGCGGCGACTGGCGCAGGTGATGGTCACCATCGGCCGTCGAATGGACCGCCGCGTCCAGGCGCTGATCACGGACATGAACCAGCCGCTCGGCTACGCGGTGGGAAACGCGCTGGAGATCATGGAGGTTTCGCAAACCTTGCAGAACGTCGGGCCGGACGACCTGCGCTCGCTTTCACTGGAACTGGCGGCGCGAATGATTCACCTGGGAAGGATCACCAACACGCTGGAGGAAGCTCGCAGTCTGGCGCAAGCCAAGCTGCTGGACGGTTCCGGCTACCACAAGCTGCGCGAGGTAATCCGGGCGCAGGGCGGCAATCCCCAGGTTCTCGACCGCTTCGATCTGTTGCCCAACGCTACCGGGGTGCGGGAGATCCTCTCCCCGCGCACGGGCTGGGTGACCGTGATCGACGCCGAGGACATCGGCATGGCATCGTGCATGGTAGGCGCCGGGCGGGACACCAAGGAGGACGGCATCGACCCGGCGGTCGGCCTTATCCTCGAGGTCAAGGCGGGACACCGCGTCGAAGCCGGCTCGGTTCTGTGCCGCCTGTATCACACAACCGACGAACGCCTCGAGGAGGCGGCGCAATTGGTCGAGGACGCCTTCCGCATCTCGGCTCAGGCGCCCGAAGCCCGCGAGCTGATCCTGGAAGTTGTGAGCTGACCGCCCCATGGGCCGCTACACCGGGCTGCTCGGACTGCTGTTTATCCTGGCGGTCGCCTGGTTGGGGTCGGCCGACCGCCGCCGCATCCGCCCACGCCTTTTGCTGTGGGGCCTCGGCTTGCAATTCGGCATCGCGTTCCTGGTGCTGAAGACCGGTTTCGGCCGGGTGTTCCAGGCGGCGAGCGTAGTCGTCAATGCCCTGCTCGAGTACGCCGAGGCGGGCAGCAAGTTCGTCTTTGGGCCGCTGGGCGAAAAAGGCGGGCCGTTCGGCGTCGTGTTCGCCTTTCAGGTGCTGCCGATCGTCATCTTCATCGCCAGCCTGTTCGCCATCCTCTACTACTTCGGCGTCATGCAGGTGTTCGTGCGCGGGATGGCTGTCGTGATGCAGCGCGTGATGGGCGCCAGCGGGGCCGAGTCCACCAACGTCGCCGCCAGCATCTTCATGGGGCAGACCGAGGCGCCTCTCACCATCCGGCCGTTCCTGCCGGGTTTGACCCAGTCGGAGCTGTTCACGGTGATGACCAGCGGAATGGCGCACGTCTCGGGCGCCGTAATGGCGGCCTACGTCAAGATCGCCGGGGTCGACATCAAGCACCTGCTGACGGCGGTGGTCATGACCGCGCCGGCCACCATCATGCTGGCGAAAATGATCATGCCCGAGGTGGAGCAGCCGGCCACGGCGGGCAAGGTCAAGATCGAGGTGGAACGGCAGGGAGTGAATGTCCTCGACGCGGCCGCGCGCGGCGCCGGCGAAGGCCTGCAACTGGCGCTCAATATCGGCGGCATGCTGATCGCCTTCCTGGCGCTCATCGCGCTGGTCAACGGCGTACTGGGCTGGGTGCATGCTCTGCCCGGCATGGGCTGGCTGCCGGGCTCGATGGAACAGATCCTCGGCCTGCTGTTCGCGCCCGTCTCCTGGTTGATGGGAGTGAGCTGGAAGGACGCCTCGGCGGTCGGCAACCTGCTCGGCACACGGCTGGTGCTGAACGAATTCGTCGCCTTCCTGAATCTGGGACCGATCAAGGATCAACTGGATCCTCGATCGTTCACCATCGCGACGTACGCCTTGTGCGGGTTCGCGAACTTCAGCTCCATCGCCATCCAGATCGGCGGCATCGGCGCGCTGGCGCCCACGCGCAAGTCCGATCTCGCCCGGCTCGGCCTCAAGGCGATGGCCGCGGGCACGATGGCGAACTTCATGTCCGCTTGCATCGCCGGCCTGCTGCTGTGATCGAGCGAGCCGTCTTCCATATCGATAGCCGGCTGCCGCGCCGGCCGCACGTGGCCGTCGTACTGGGCAGCGGTCTGGGCGCCTTCGCCGACGAGCTCACCAGTCGCACGGAGATTCCCTACGGGGAAATTCCCGGCTGGCCGCAATCCACCGCCGCGGGTCACGCCGGCAAGGTGGTCGCGGGGCGCCTGGGAGACCTCGACGTGGTGGTGCTCTCCGGACGGGTGCACTTGTACGAGGGCTACTCGGCGGAGCAGGTGGTATTCGGGGTACGCGTGCTCTCGCGGCTCGGCGTGCGCCCGGTGGTGTTCACCAACGCCGCCGGCGGCATCAACCTGGCGCTCGCCCGAGGCGCCCTGGTCCTGATTTCCGACCACATCAACTTGCAGGGCTCCAACCCGCTGGTGGGGGCCAACGACGACCGCTTCGGCCCGCGGTTCCCCGACATGACCCAGGCCTACTGGCCGCCCTACCGCGACGTAGCGCGGCAGGCGGCCGAGGAGCTGGGAATCGAGCTCGCCGAAGGCGTTTACGCCGGGCTGGTCGGTCCCAGCTACGAAACTCCCGCCGAGATCCGCTACCTTCGCGCCATCGGCGCCGATCTGGTCGGCATGTCCACCGTGCTGGAGGTGATCGCCGCCAACCACGCCGGCATGAGATCGCTGGCGCTTTCCTGCGTCACCAACATGGCGGCCGGAATCCTGCCGCAGAAGATCACCCACGAAGAAGTGCTCGAAACCGGCGCCATGGTCCGCGACACGCTGGTGCGCTTTCTCAAGGCGCTGCTGCCGCGGCTGGATTAGTTCTACGGACAGGCCGGGAGGCCTGTCCCACCAGAGCTAGAGCTTTCGCCGGAGAAAGCCGCACATGCGCAACCCGTCCCACCAGTTGAACGGAAACCTCCCGCTGGTGTAGTGACCGCAGGGCATCTCGAGGACCTCGTGGGCGTAGCCGCGCGCCTGGAACTCTTCCACCACCTGGCGCGAGTATTCCGGCAGGAACGTGCTGTCGTGGCGGCCCCATACCAGCAGGCTTTCGAGCGCCCGCCCATGCAGGCGATCCAGGTAGGTCGCCGGACTGATCACCGACCACCAGGCGCGCAACTGGTCCCGGCTCACCTGCGCTTCGATCGACGGGCGAATATGGCGGCAGGAGAGGCCGGACCAGACCACGTCGGAAAAATACATCGAGACGTGGTTGAATACGGCGGCGCGCAGGCGCGACTCATGCGCCGCCGCCAGGAACGCCACGCAGGAGCCGAGGCTGGTCCCAAGGATACCCAGCCGCTCATAGCCCTGGCTCTGGAGCCAGTCGAGCGAGCGGCGGGCGTCCAGCACGGCCTGGCGCGTCGCGTGTATCGTACGGCCGAGATTGCTGGATACGTTGTAGTCGGCGCGCTTCAAGTGCGCGGGCTTGCGCTCGTCGTGATACGGGAGACTCATGCGAAGCGCGCTCAGGCCGAAGACGTTCAACAGGCGGCAAAGCCCGTGGTGGCTGGAGGCGTCCGCGTTCCACTGTGGCAGCACCAGCACGGCTCGACCTCGATGGCCGGCGGCGTGGAAATAAGTCGCGTGAACCCGGTTGTTTTCCTCGTAGGCGGTTGTCAGCGCACTGGGAAACGACAGGCGCCGCTCCTGGAGCCGGAACGGAACCGAACCCCGGTGGTCGAAAAAGCGGTCCGTATCGGCGAGGGCGGAGGCGACGTAATCCGCCAGCTCGCTCGCCGGATGGCCGTTCCGGCCGCATCCATCCAGCCAGTCCAGTCCCCATTCGAAGGGCCGAACCACGCGGTTGGTGTCGCGGTCGGCCAGCCGGCGTTCCCAGTTGTCCATCCACGCCGCGTAGAGTGGTCTCATGGCAGCGGCTCAGTGTAGCAGATCCTGCCGAGCCGGCCGCCGCGATCCAACTGCTGGGCTACAATTGCTCTGAGAACCGACACCCTCGCCGAACATGGAGACCTCCCCCGCCGAGCGAGCCGGCCTGGACGCCGCCGTTGCCAGGCGGGCGCTGTCCGTCTTTTTTCTCTCCGGCCTGCTGATGGCATTCCTGGGCGCCATCCTGCCCGCCTGGGGCTACCACATTCGCGGCGAGTTCGTCACCGTGGGGCACTATTTCCTCAGCCTCAATATCGGCCTTCTGGCATCGATGAAAGCTTGCCAGCAGTGGGTGGCGCGCAAGGGAATCAGTTTTGTTCTCGTGCTGGGAAGCGGGCTGGCCGGCGGGTCCTTCCTGTGGCTGGCGCTGGCATCCCCGCCGGCGCATTGGGGCTGGCGGATGGCCGGCCTGGCTCTGGTCGGCTTCAGCACCGGACTACTGAACGGAAGCGCCTTTCATGCCATATCCTCCATCTACCGGCATGATCGGGCGTCGACGGTCAACCTGGCCGGCGCATTCCACGGGCTCGGCTGCCTGGTGATGACGCTGCTGGTGGCGGGCACTTTCTATGTCTACACGGTCCCGAGCATTCTGTTCCTGGTGGCGCTGATTCCGGGCTTCTATGCGGGCTATTGCGCCCGGTTCTCGTTCCCCATCGCGCCGGCCCAGCCGGAGCTGAAGTGGCAGCAGGCGCTGGAAGACCTGAAGACTCCGGTCGGCGCGCTGTTCGGCATTCTGCTCTTCTTCCAGTTCGGCAACGAATGGTCGGTGGCGGGATGGCTGCCCCTGTTCCTGATTCAGCGCATGGGCGTGAGTCCGGCCTCCTCGCTGACTTTCCTGGCGCTCTATTGGCTGGCCTTGCTGGTGGGGCGCACGGCAGCCCAGGCGCTGCTTCCGCATCTGCGACATTCCAGGCTGTTGCTCGCCAGCGTGATGGCGGCGTTGCTCGGCTGCCTGATCCTGATGTTCACCGACAACCGCTTCGGCGCCGGCGCCGGGATCCTGCTGCTGGGGGGCGGATTCGCCGCCATCTACCCGCTGGTGGTGGAGAAGATCGGCGACCGCTTTCCCTACTATCACCCGGGCTTCTTCAACGGCATTTTCTCGTTCGCCATCACCGGCGGCCTGATGGCCCCCTGGACTCTCGGCTACATCGTCCCGGCTCTCGGGATCCGTGCTGTCATGGGGCTGCCGCTGGCCGGAACGTTCGTCGTCTTCGTGCTCGTCATCCTGCTCTCGGTAGAAGCCAGGCTGACCGGGGGTGACGTCGGCCGGCGACCGAGCAGTTGATTACTGTCCGGTGGGGAGCGTCTGCTCCGGCTTGCCGTCCTTGACCCGATACTTCTCGAACCACGCCAGCAGGTAGAGCTGCTGGAGCAGGCGGTGCGAAGGGCGCCGCCAGCCGTGAAACTCGTCCGGCATACGCACCAGCAGGGTTTCCTTTTTGAGCATCTTCAGGGCGCGATAGAACTCCTCGCTCTGGCTCATGGGAGTGCGCAGATCGGCTTCGCCGGTCATCACCATGGTGGGTGTGGTCACCTTGGCGACGTAGTGCAGCGGCGAGCGCACCGCGTATTCCATGGGATCCTCCCAGGGAAACTTGCGGAACTGGTCGTACCAGGAGCTGCCATCGGTGGTGCCGACGAAGGAGTGCCAGTTGATCACGGGCCGCATCGAGACGGCCGCGCGGAAGCGCTGGGTGTGTCCGACGATCCAGGCGGTCAGCACGCCGCCGCCGCTGCCGCCGCACACGAACAGGTTGCGGGGGTCGATCCAGCCCTTGGCGATGGCCGCGTCGACGCTCGCCATCAGGTCGTCATAATCCTTCCCGGGGTAGGAGTACTGGATTCCGTTGACGAAGTCCTGCCCGTAGCCGGTGCTGCCGCGCGGGTTGGTGTAGAGCAGCGCGTAGCCGTTGGCGGCGAAGTTCTGCCAGGCCCAGTTGAACGCCACCGTGTAGGCCGACCACGGCCCGCCGTGGATGAACAGCACCAGCGGGTACTTCTTGCCCGGATCGAAGTTGACGGGCTTCACCAGCCAGCCCTGGGTTTTCAATCCGTCGGGGGAAGTCGAGATGATCTCCTCGACCTCGCCCAGCTTGCGGCCGGCGAGCACGTCCTGGTTCACGTCGACCAGCTCGCGCAGTGCGGACGGGTTGTCGAGCTGGAACGTCACCAGTGCTCCCGGCTTGTGGAAGCTGGTTTGCACCGCCGCCGCCTGCCCGCTGCGGGAGATCGAGAATCCACTCAGCATGTGCGTGCCTTGCGTGACCTGGCGCGGCCTGCCCTTCACCGGCAGGTAATGCAGGTTGGTGGCGCCGCGCTGGTTCATGGAGTAATAAAGGCCCGAGCTGTCGGAGGCCCAGTGCAGCTCGCCGGGCGAATCGGGCAGGTTGTCGAGCCACGCCTTCTTGCCTCCCCCGCCCTGGTCCATCATGTAAATGCTGGAGAGGTGCCGGGTGGAGCGCTTGTCGTCGTAGCCGGTGTATGCGATCCAGCGGCCGTCGGGGGAAACGCGCGCGCCGCCATCAGGCCCTTTGCGGTCGGTGAGGGCTTTCACGGCGCCCGTGGCGACGTCAATGGCGTAAATCTCCGAATCGCCGCGCAGGTATTCGGCATCGGGCTTGCGAATCGCCGAGACCAGGATGGACTTCCCGTCGGCGGTCCACTCCGGGTCGCCGTGGGAGAACTTGCCGTCGGTGAGTTGGCGCGGGGTGCCGCCGGTGATGGCGTCGAGGACAAACACGTGCTGGTTGCCTTTCGGGATGGGACCGACGCCGTCGCGCGCCCAGCTCAGACGGTCGATGATCACCGCCGGTTTGGCCCACTCGGCGCCGCGCGGGCGCGCGGGCAGTTTCACGGCGAGGATGGGATCTTCGTCGGGCATCGACATGGTGAAGGCGAGCTGCTTGCCGTCGGGCGACCAGGTCAGGTTGCCGGGACGCCGCTCCAGGTGGGTGAGCTGGGCGACCTCGCGGGTGTCGATCCACAGGACGTGGATCTGGTTGGATCCGTCGCGGTCGGAGAAGAAGGCGATGCGCCGGCCGTCGGGCGACCAGACCGGACCGCTGTCGCGCCAGTTGCCGTGGGTCAGCTCGCGCAGCCGCGCGCCATCGCGATCGACGATCCAGAGGTTGCTGCGCTCCTGGTCCTTCATCTTGTCGACCCAGCTCCGGCTGAAAACGATCAGTCGGCCATCAGGCGAGATGGACGGCGCGGCGACGGATTCCATCTCCATGAAGGTCTCGTGGTCCAGCACGCGATCCTTCCCGGAATCGGCCGCGACGGCAAACGACGCGGTCCAGGCCGCGAGCGCCGGCAAAGCTGCAAATCTCATGGTTCCTCCTCGGATTCAGGTTGAATTGTACCTGATTTTGGTGGGACAGGCCTCCCGGCCTGTCGTTTTTCGGCAAATCCTAGCTCCTGGCAAGGGACTCCAGGAATCGGACGACGGCCTCCGCCTCCGGGCCGCCCCTCCGGGCGTGGGCGATCAAGGGAATGCCGTGCGGGCCCAGGACGCGGTCGGCATTGGGAAACGCTGCCACGGCCGCCTTGACGAAATCCAGCTTGCCCAACATCGCGGCGGCGAACAGATCGAGCCTGGCTCCCCTTTCGAGCAGCAACAGGGCGATCGGACGGTTGCCCATGTGGGACGCGCCTCCCAGACCGGTTTCCCAATCGCCGCCGCCCCAATCGTGCACGGCATTGACGAGGGCCGGCTGCCGCTCGAGCAATTCCCGAGTCCGATCCAGCTTGCCATGTGCGACCCCGACGAATTCCTTGACGAGGTCCTTGTCGAGGGGCGGGCCTTTGTCCGCTTTGGGCGCCTGGGCGAATCCGGCCGTTGCCGCCAGCGGGGCGGCCGCCATGAACCTTCGTCGTAACCAATCGCGCGTCATGGGAGTCTCCTTGAGGTTTGCTCCAGTATAGACTCTTCGAAGGAACTTCGGATAGGTACGGTGCGTCGCCGCTTGAGGAAGGTCGAGGGCCGCTGGCCCCGTCACTCGTGGTCCTGGTAGAATGCGAGCGATGCCCAAGCCTCTGACGGCCGACGACATCCTTCCGCTAGTCACGTCCCTGACGCCGCAGGAACGTGTTCGTCTGCTGCGGTTGATTACCTCGCCGCCGGGCGCTGACGCGCCCGCTTATCGGTCGGTGCCACCCGCCCGCGACGAGTTTTCGACGGACGAGGAGCCGCTTGCCTGGGACGCTGAGGGCTGGGAGGTGGGGTGAAGCGCGGCGAGATCCGGTGGTACACTTTTGGTGCTGCCTGCCCGGCTCGGCCGCGCGGTATGAGAACACCATGGACGCCACCGGTTCACGGTTAGCATGCGGCGTTTGCAAACTGGGGAGGTAACATGCTTTACAGGATCCTTCGCCGGATTCTTCGAAGGCACGCTCTGTTCCACCTGCTCATCCCACTAATCGGCGGGGTGATCGTTGAGGTGCTGTACTCCCTCCTCTGGGATCGCATTGGGTCGGCAACCTTGCCGACCCATCTGCTTTCTGGACACCGCATCGCACTCTACATCGGCATTGTCTTCGCATATATACTTGTCATTGGTATAAAGATCAAATATGAGACCAACATCGGTCTCCGGCAGCTCGACATGAACGCTCTTGCGGGAAAACTGAAGGATGCGCAGGGCCTATTTGCGGTCGGCACGATGCGTTTCGAGGAGTGGTTCGATCCCGCTGTCCAGGTTTACCTCGCCACCGTTTTCAGCCAGAGACTGACCGCCGCGTCGTTTCGGTACGAAAGGGTTCTACTGTTAGCAACTCGTTCGGCTAGGAAAGACCTCAACTCAGACTATCTCGATGGGTACCACGCGAAATGCCTTATAGACATCCACAAACGACTCGGTATACACTTGTACTTCCTTGAGTGGCCCGCCATCATCGAAATCTTGCATAAACTCTCGGCGACAGAGAGGGTCCACGTTGGCTTTTACCCGAGTATCATGGCACGTATCCCGGAAAGCTTGGCGAAGCTGCTGATGTGGCCGATAGGGCGACGTCGAAGAGTTCGCAAGCTCGCCGTCGGCATTATTGAAGCCGCTAGTGGATCAAAGTCGGCGTTCCGATTTTCAAAGCACGCGAAGATTGTCAGTGTTCAATTTCAACCGCAAGAGCGCGCGGAAGCCTGCGTGAGATTTGTCGATCTGATCAGGGCGGAGATTTACAGCGACGCTACGAATACGGTGAAGCCCACTTACGACTTCACAAGCTACTACTGAGGTAAACGATGGGAAGGTCGAGATGTACGATGTGATTGTAGTTGGTGTAGGTGGCATGGGCAGTGCCAGTGTCTATCACCTAGCGCGCCGCGGCTCCAAGGTCCTGGGCCTGGAACAGTTCGACATTCCGCATGAACTGGGCTCGTCGCATGGCGTTAGCAGGATCATCCGGCTCGCATATGCGGAAGACCCCAATTACGTCCCCCTTCTGCGGCGCGCCTACGAGTTATGGCGCGAGCTTGAGAACCGAGTGGATGAGCGGCTACTCATCATTACGGGTGGTATCGATGCCGGTGACAAGCGCAGCGCCACCGTCCGAGGCGCTCTGCGCTCTTGCAGAATACACCATTTGCCTCACGAAGTCTTGGATTCCGAATCATTACGGCGACGCTTTCCGGGCTATCGTCTACCGGCCGGGATGGTCGGGGTGTACCAACCAGATGCTGGCTTTCTTCTATCGGAGCGTTGCATCGTTGCGCATGTCAGAGCTGCTCAGCATCTTGGTGCGGAGGTTCGTGCCCGGGAGCGAGTGATTGAATGGCGGGTCCGCAACAAGAGCGTGTGGGTGAGAACGGATCGCCAGAGCTATCAGGCTAGCAAGATGATAGTGACTGCGGGTCCGTGGGCGCGAAGCGTGGCTCCTGTGCTGAGGCACGTCGCCGTGCCAGAGCGGCAGGTCATAATTTGGACCCATCCGCTACGCCCCGAGTACTTTGCTCTTGGAGCATTTCCTGTTTTCAACATGGAGACGCCGGAAGGCCGATTCTATGGGTTTCCGGTCTACGCCGTCCCGGGCTTCAAGCTCGGCAAGTACAATCACCGACATGAGCGCGTAGACCCCGACAGTATGGACAGGGAGTGTCATCCCGAGGACGAGGAGATTCTGCGCGCGGGAATCCGCAAATATTTTCCCGACGCTAACGGCCCAACGATGGCCATGAAAACTTGTCTTTTCACGAATTCACCGGATCAACATTTCATACTGGATCTTCATCCAGAGTGTCCAAAGGTTGCCCTGGCCGGGGGATTCTCGGGCCACGGGTTCAAGTTCTGCAGCGTCGTAGGCGAGATCATGGCGCAGCTCATGCTTGATGGCCGCGCGCGTCTGGACATAGATATGTTTCGCCTCGACCGGTTTCAACGCCGAGCCGAATCGCGCGGTCGGAAGGTACGGCGAGGCAGGGTGATGCGGCACGGGAGGACCTAGCGTGGGGCCAACAGCGTTGTCATTCTACGCTGCGGTTCGGATAAGGACGGACCGGACCACTACGCAGAGGGGTGAGCCTAACAGGCGCTGCAGGCCGACGGCCAAAAGCAGGCCGCGCCTTAGCGCCAGAGTCGTTAGGGCTATAGCGCTCAAATGACATCGGCAACCATCAAACTCTTCCTGCCACGCGGAGACGCGAAGAGTCTACGCACCGCCGAAATCTCAAACTGGACCGGCAAGGCTGTCGCCGCGCCCCGCACCGAACTAGACGAGCTTCTAGCTCGCGAGGAACTCGACAAGGCCGGAGTCTATATCCTCATTGGCAGCGACCCTATTACCAACGCACCCCGCGCTTACATCGGCGAGGCGGAGATCATTCGTGAGCGACTCAGGCAACACAAGACAAAGGAGTTTTTGGTTTCGGCTATCGTCTTTATCAGCAAGGACGAGAATCTGACCAAGGCTCATGTGAGGTATCTGGAGAGCCGCCTCCTCGCCGAAGCAGCTCAGATCAAGAGGTTCGCGCTCGAACAGAATCAGGCTGGCGGCTCGAAGCTTCCCGAATCAGACCGAGAGGACATGGAGGTGTTTCTAGCCCGCATTCGGCAGCTCCTTCCGGTCCTCGGCTCCGACATTCTCGCGCCGATCGCTGAACCCGCCGCGAAAGCCCCGGCCGGTGGCGTGCTTTTCTGCCGCGTCAAGGGAGCCGAAGCGCGAGGCCAGCGCACCTCGAACGGCTTCGTCGTATTCCGCGGCTCCACCGCGGTCTTCGAGGAACGCCCATCTGCTGAGAGCTATCCTTACGTCCTAGCCCAGCGCAAACAACTCGTCGCAGATGGCACGCTCATCGAAAAGAACGGGTTCTTGGTTTTCACCAAGGACGTGGAGTTTTCAAGCCCATCTGCGGCGGCTGCGGCTATACACGGCGGGAGTGCAAACGGACTTATCGCTTGGAAAACTCAGGATGGAAAATCTCTCAAACACCTCGACGAACAGGCCTAAAACACGGGCGTTGCACCGGACGCGGCCAAAAAGTGGCGCGCCGGTGAACGCCAGCCGTTAGCCCGCCTGGGTGGGACTCGCAACGACCGGCAGCTCCGGCATACCGGGGCGAGTTGTATCATCGAGGCGTGCGGTTCGCATGGGATCCCGTTAAGCCTGCCCGCAACCTGGCAAACTCGGTGGACAAGATGCGGTTGGTGACGATCGGCAACCCCGCTTCGCGACGGTTGCTCGTTGTTGTCCACGTATGAGTCAAAGACGTAGGACCAATTCTGACGACGACTTGCTTCCCGAGTACGACTTTACCGGGGCGGTTCGAGGTAAGTACTACGAGCGCTATCGCCAGGGAACGAATGTCGTGCTCTTGGACGCGGATGTCGCAGCGGCGTTTAGGGATTCCGCCGCGGTCAACGACGCTCTGCGGCTCTTGATTTCGCTAGCGGAGGCCAAAGTGGCCCGAGGGCGTACCGAAGCTAATGAACAGCAGCGGGCCAACAAGGCGTTGTACCGGGCGCGCCCAAAGGCGGCACGCTGGTGAACGCCTGAGCCGCGCTTCCGCGTGCGGGTCGAGCTTCAGACCCTCCCCCGCGTGCTGCGCATCCAATAGAGGGTCCCGGCGGCCCCCAGCGCCGCGGCGGTCCAGAAATTCACTTCCGGTCCCAGCTTCCAGGTGGCCGCGCCGATCAGCGCGCCGGCGCTGACCACCAGGTCGCGGATGAGGTAGTAGGCGCCCACGGTCTGGCCGCGCGCGGTCGCAGGCGCATAAGCAACAATAAGAGCCTTGCGCGGCGAGTCGCCGAATTCCTTCAGCCCGCGAATGACGAAGGCCACCACCAGCAAGGGAAAGCTGCGGGCAACCAGCAGCGAGAGCGGGAACAAGGTAAAGAACAGAAACGTCGCCACGACGAACGGCTCCCGGCCGTGGCGGTCGGCGTAATGCGCGACGGGGACGTAGCAGGCCATGGCGGTGATCATCTCGATGGCCGTCAGCACGCCGACCTGGGTGGCGCTGACGCCCAGGTGATCCATGGCGTAGATCACCACCCAGGCGTACGGGATGCGCTCGCAGAAACGGACCAGGATGTCGCTCACCAGCAGCGGCGCCAGTCGCGGGTCGGCTTGCTTCCAGAGACCGAGGAAACGGCTGCGCGCGGCCGCGGGCTCCAGGCCGGTGGTATCGATGCGCCGCTCGATCGCAAGCGAGACCGCGCCGAGCAGGATCGAGACCGCTACGCCGATGCGCACGCCGCCGGCGACCCCGCGGGCATCGAGTAGCAGGCCGCCCAGCACCGGGCCGACGACGATCGGTACCCGCTTGATGAGCGACTGCACGCCGATTCCCATGGCGAGCTTCCCCGGCGGCACCGAGACGGCCACCAGCGAGAACATCGCCGGCAGCGACAGGTTGCTCCAGGCGAGAAACAGCAACATGCCGGCGAAGACCGCCGCCGGGTGCGGGATCAGCATCACGGAGTAGCCGGCCACCGAGAGAGCGGTGAAAAACATCAGCGCGCGGCGATGGCCCCAGCGGTCGGCGAGCACGCCGCCGGGGTAGGCGTAAAGGGCCGCCAGAGCGGTTTTCAACCCATCGTAGAGGCCGATGAGAAACACTCCGGCGCCGAGCGATTCCAGGTATTTCGGAACGAACCGCATCCACAGCTCTTCCCCGGCGCCAATAAGCACGATGGCCGCCAGGAGAAAAAGCAGGTTGCGCCGCAGGCCCAAGTATCGGGCAAGGTATCGGGCGATGCGCGACGGAGCGGACGATGGAACGGGGATGGTCACCGCGTCGAGTAGGGCGCGCCGGTCTTCAGCAGGCGCGGAGTCCAGCTCTGGCCGATCTTCACGCGAGAGACCACAGTGCCCGCCACGCCTGCCTCCTTGCCGCGGTCCAGTTGCGCCCGCACCTCGACTTCGGTGACGTCCCATCCTTGCAGCACGGCGATCAGCCTGCCGGCGGGGATGGCGCTGCCGCCGCGACGGGGCGGCATCTCGGCGAGCGAAGCGACGGCGTGCCGGATCCAACCGGCGGTCGTCCCGTAGCGGCGGATATCGCGGCCGAGTTCGCGATAAGTGAGCAGCACGCCCAGGCGAGCAGAGGCGGCGGCCACGGGCATCAGTTGCGCGGTCAGCTCGCGCCAGCACAGCCCGGTGAAGCAGGCGACCCCGGCGCACATCTGGGCCTTGTCCTGTTCTTCGCACTCGGTGGTCCAAACGGGGATAATCGCCGCCCGCGGGGCCAGGCGGCGGACCGCGGCGAGGAAATCGGCAGCGGCGCTGGCGGGCAGCCTGGTGGAGGTCGTGAGCGGGCCATAGTCGGAGGTCCAGCGGCAGAGGCTGTTGCCGCAGCCGCAGGCCGAGGGGGCTCCTTGCAGATCATTGAGGAAGATCCCGCGCGGCGAGGGTCGGTTGCCGAGGAGCTCCTCGACGTGGCGCAGGTGCGCGTCGAAGGCCTCCTTGTACAGCACCGGCGTCCATGGGTAATTCTTGATGACTTCACCCGCCCCGGCGGCGCGCACGCCCGGAAAAAACCGCCGCCATTCGGGGTGACCCTGGAGCGAGGCCATCCACTCGGGATGCCGATCGGCCAGCGCCGGATTGCGCCCGATCTCGATCCAGTAGTAGAGCGGCCACCCGGCAGCCAGCGCCGCCTGGGCCGCGCGCGACTCCTGGGCCGCGGGCGCTTCGCCGATCGCCAGCACCACCGCGTTGTAGCCCGCTCGTTTTTGCGAATCCAGAAAGGCGGGCGTGAGCCTCGCGGCTTCGACCAGGACGGCACTGAACCCCTCGGCCCACGCGCAGCCGGCCGCGGCCAGCAGCAGCGCCGCGAGACTACTTCGCCGGCGCATAGATCGCCGAGCCGGGATACTCGGACACCCAGGCGTACCATCGCGCCTGGATGCTCGTCACCCAGCTCAACTCGCGACCCCGCAGCGGTCCGTCCACGCCGCGGCCCGCCAGCGTCCATCGCGTGCCGGTCTCGCGATCCTTGAACGGCGCGGTCTCGGGTGAGCCGGCGTCGGCGTAGAAGGTCAGCTTGCGCCCTTCCACCGTGGTACGGTATGCCGTGGCGCTGCGCGTCGGCCCGTACCAGAACACGGCGATGGGATCGCCGGCGATCGTGTCGGTGAAGCAGGCGCGCTCGGCGGCCGGATTCAGCGGATAGGCCTTCCCCTGCCCGGCCGTCTCCACACCAAGCACCATGTCGGCGGGCTTGCGCCTGGAGTCGACGGCGCCCATGGTCTGACGCGCTTCGGCGGACATCTGGGAAGGCAGCGGCGTGATCGTGTACTTCTTGCCGTCGAACAGATCGTAGGCAGTCGACTCCGGGTGCAGCATCAACCAGTAACCCCACTGGGAGACGGCGCTTGGGATGCGCTCGAGGCGCTTGCCCTTCCGCGGGCCGTCGATGGCGCGCCCGCTGAGCGCCGACCACAGCGTCCCGTCGCGTCCTTTCACCACCATGACGCCGCCGCGCCAGCCGTGGAACTCATAGCCGTAGTCCTTCTTGTAGGCGGCCACGTAGTCGCCGTCGGCATCGTAGAAGAACAGCCCGTAGGTATCGTTGATGACCCGCGGGCCGGCGAGAAAGTGCCGAAGCGGAATGGCGCCTCCGTTGTGCACTCCGCGCAGCCAGGCCACCACGCGGTCGTCGGGGCGGACCAGCCCCTTGCGGTGCTGAGTGGAAGTGTAGGAACAGGGCGGCTCGGTGAGGGAGTGGTACAGTCCGGGCCGATCGATGATCTTGGGGCCGCCACCCGACTGCGCCAGGAGCGCGGCCGCTGACACCAGCAATGCCAAAGGCTTCACGGTCCCTCCTCGCGTAACTATTGTATAATTTCAGTTGGCGCACGGTTCTCTCCGCAGCGCAACCCCTTCGGCCCCAAACAGCATGGAGCAGGAAAGCGTTATCGAAGCCCTCGGCCTGAGCAAACTCTACGGCGACTTCGCCGCCATCCGCGACGTCAGCTTCTCGGTGCCGCGCGGCCAGGTGGCGGCGTTCCTCGGACCCAACGGCGCGGGCAAATCGACCACGATGAAGCTGCTCACCGGCTACCTGGCCCCCAGCGCCGGCACCGCGCGGATCGCCGGCTTCGACGTGTTCACCCAACGGATCCAGAGCGCCTCGCGTCTCGGCTACCTGCCCGAGAACGGCCCGCTCTACCCGGAGATGACCCCGCTCGGCCTGCTGCGCTTTTTCGGCTCGGCGCGCGGGCTGGGCTCGGGGAGACTGAAACAGCGCATCGACGCCGTGGTGGAGCAGTGCGCCATCCTGGAGGTGCTGGAAAAGAGCATTTCGAAGCTTTCCAAGGGCTATCGCCAGCGCGTCGGCATGGCGCAGGTGCTGCTGCACGAGCCGGAAGTGCTCATCATGGACGAGCCCACCAGCGGCCTGGATCCCAACCAGATCCGCGAAGTGCGCAAACTCATCCGCGAGCTGGGCCGCACCAAGACGGTGCTGCTGTCCACACACATCTTGCAGGAAGTGGAGCCCGTCGCCGACCGCGTCATCCTCATCCACGCGGGCCGCGTGGTCTTTGACGGGCTGCCCGCCGAAATGGCCCCGGCCGGACAAACGATGGAACAGGCATTTTACGCCCTCACCGGCAACACCACCACGGACCCGGAACCATGCACGCCCGCGGCTATGTAATCGCCGCCGTCTTCCGGCGGGAATTCTCGAGCTATTTCAGCAGTCCCACCGGCTACGTGTTCATTACCCTGTTCGTGTTCCTGAGCGCGGTAGCCGCTTTCTGGCAGGAGCGTTTCTTTCAGAGCAACCTCGCCAACCTCGACCAGCTCAACGCGTATTTCCCCTACCTGCTGGTCTTTCTGGCCCCGGCGATCACCATGGGCTTGTGGGCGGAGGAGCGCAAGCAGGGCACCGAAGAGCTGCTGCTGACGCTGCCGGCGCTGGACGTCGAGGTGCTGCTGGGAAAATACCTGGCGGCGCTGGGGATCTACAGCGTGGCGCTGGCGTTCTCGCTCAGCCACGTGGTGGTGCTGTGGTGGCTAGGCAGCCCGGACACCGGGATGCTGCTGGCCACCTACCTCGGCTACTGGCTGATGGGCGCGGCGCTGCTGCCCCTGGGCCTGTTGGCGTCGCAGCTCACCGACAACCTGACGGTGGCGTTCATCCTCGGCTCGATGTTGTGCGCCGTGCCGGTGTTTCTGCGCCACGCCGGGGCCATTTTGAGCGGCCGCGCGCAGCGGCTGGCCGAGCAGCTCTCGGTGGTCGAGCAGTTTCGCGATCCCACCTCGGGAGTCCTGGGGGTTGGCTCGGTGCTCTACTTCCTGACCCTGGCGGCGGCGGTGCTCTACGCCAACGTGCAACTGGTGGGCCGCCGGCGCTGGCCCAACCGACCAGGGTCGACGCGGCTGGGGAGACACTATCTTGTTCGCAGCGTCGCGCTGGTGGCGGCGGGGGCGGCCATCACCGTGCTGGCGATGCGCCTGGGAGGACGCGCCGACGTCACCTGGGAGCAGATTCATTCCCTCAGCGACGACACGCGCAAGCTCATCCTCGGCCTGGATCCCAAGCGTCCGGTGTTGATCCAGGCCTATTTCAGCCCGGAGGTGCCGCGCAGCTACGTTGTGGCGCGCGCCAACCTGGTCTCGTTCCTGCGCGAGTTCTCCGCCCTGGGCCGCGAGCGCATCCAGAGCCGCATCGTCGAAACGGTGAAGTACTCGCCGGAGGCGCGCGAGGCGCGGGAGCGCTACGGCATCCAGCCCTATCGCGTGCCGGTCACCGAGGAGAGCGCCTCGGCGACCAACGAGATCTTTCTCGGACTGGTGTTCACCTGCGGGTCCGAGGAGTTCGTCATCCCGTTCTTCGACCGCGGCCTGCCGGTGGAGTACGAGCTGATGCGCTCGATCCGCGTGGTGGCGCGCGCCGGGCGCCGCAAGGTCGGCGTGCTCCAGACCGGGGCGAAGCTGTTCGGCGGCTTCGATTTTCAAACTCGCGCGCAGACGCAGGACTGGTCGATCATCGCCGAGCTGCGCAAGCAGTACGAGGTGATGCCGGTCACTCCCGACAGCGATTTCCCCGACGACCTGGACGTGCTCCTGGCGGCCATGCCCACCACGCTCACCCCGCCACAACTGGAGCGGCTCACCGCCTATGTGCGCCGGGGCAAGCCGGCGCTCGTGCTGCTGGATCCCCTGCCCGCGTTCAACCTGAGCCTCTCGCCGCAGGCGGCCGCCGAGCCTCCGGCGGATTCTCCGTTCGCCCCCGCCCCGCCGCCGGGTCCGCCGCCCGTCGACCTGCGACCCTTGCTCGGGGCGCTGGGGGTCGACTGGTCGCGCGACCGCCTCGCCTGGGACGCCTACAATCCACATCCGCAATTGCGCAACCTGCCGCCGGAGATTGTTTTTGTCGGCGCCGGCAGCCAGGCGCCGGCTCCATTTCATCCCAAAGAAGCAGTGACTTCCGGATTGCAGGAAGTCGTGTTGTTGTACCCGGGATCCCTCAAGCCGCGCGCGGATGGCAAGACCAGCTTCGTTCCGCTGCTGACCACGGGAAAGAACTCCGGCGCGCTGCGCTGGGGCCAACTGGTCCAGCGCTCGCTGCTCGGCATGGCGATGGTTGAGGGCCTGCCGCACAATCCGGGCAGTGAGAACCTCGTGCTGGCGGCCAAGGCGACCCGCTCCGGCGAGGACCCTGTGCGCGCCATCGTGATCGCCGACGTCGACCTGATGGGAGAAGAATTCTTCGAACTGCGCCGGCGGGGCATCGAGGGATTGAACTTCGATAACGTCACATTCATTCTGAACGCGGTCGACGAGCTGGCGGGAGACCGTTCCTTCATCGCGCTGCGCAAGCGTCGCCCGCGGCACCGGACGCTCGAGGCGCTCGAGCGGCGCACCCAAGGCTTCGAGCAGAAGCGCGCCGAGGAGACACAGCTCGCGCAGGCCACCGCCGACCGGCGCCTGAGGGAAGCCCAGGCGCGCCTGGATCTCGCCGTCGCCCAGCTCCAGCAGCGCGCCGACCTGGACGAGCAGACGCGGCAGATCATGATCTCCAACCTCCAGGCGGCCGAAACCCGGCGGCTGGCGGTGGCACGCGCCAACATCGAAGACGAGCGGCAGCGGCAGATCGAGAACGCCCGCGCCGGCATGGAGTCCTCGGTGCGCGCCATCCAAAACACCATCAAGCTGCTGGCCGTCCTGCTGCCTCCCATTCCGGCGTTTATGCTGTTCGTTGTGATGTCGCTCAGAAAACTACAGCGCGAGCGCTTGCGCGTCTCCACCGACCGGCTGGTTTCCGGCGCGCCACCCGCGGCGCCTCGCCGGGAGTCGGGCTCATGAAGAGCGAGCTCGCACGCACCACCCTGTACGTGGCGGCCGCACTGGCGCTGGTGATCGCGGCCGCCTGGGTGGAGCCGGAGTCCTACCGGCCGGAGATCTTCAGCGACCAGGGGGAAGCCTTCTTCCCGCAATTCCGCGACGTGCTGGCGGTGAAGGCCATCGAGGTGATGGATTACAACGAGGCCGAAGCGGTGGCGCGGCCGCTGAAAATCGAGTTCCGCAAGGGCCGCTACGTACTCGCTTCCCACGACGGCTACCCGGCCGAGGCCCGCGACCGGCTTGCCAAAACCGCCGCGGCGCTGCTCGACCTGAAGCGCGACGTGGTGGTTTCGGACCGCTTCGAGGAACACGGCAAGTATGGCGTGATCGACCCGCTCGATCCCAAAAATCCCAGCCTCACCGGCCGCGGCAAGCGCGTGACGCTGCGCAACGCGCAGGGCGAGGTGCTGGCCGACCTGGTGTTCGGCCAGCCGGTGAAAGAGCGCGCCGGGTTCCGCTACGCGCGCCTGCCCGGCCGGAAACGCACCTACGCCGTGAAAACGGACGCCGACCCCTCGGCGCGATTCGAAGACTGGGTGGAGGCGGACCTGCTGAAGATCGCCACCGCCGACGTGCGGCGGCTGACGCTGAACATCTACTCGATCGACGAAGCGGCCGGCCGGTTGTCCAACATGCGGCGCATCGTCGTTTCACGCGGCGAAAAAGACGACTGGAAGACCGAGCCCGCCGCCGGTCTCTCGCGCGCCGAGATCCAGGGAATGCTGGCGGCGCTCGACCAGCTCCGCGTGGTGGCCGCGCGGCCCAAGCCGCCCACGCTCGCCGCGCAATTGAAGGCGCGCCAGCTCCAGATGACGCTCGACGCGGTGATGTCGCTGCGCCAGCGCGGCTTCTTCCTCACCCCGGACGGACGCCTGCTGGCGAATGAAGGCGAGCTGATCGTGGAGACCAACCTCGGTCTGCTCTACAACCTGCGCTTCGGCGAGATCGTGACCGGCGCCGCCGAGGCCGTCGCCGCCAAACCCGCCGCGCGAGCCTCCTCCAGCGAGAACCGCTACCTGTTCGTGACCGTGTCGGCGCGGCAGGGCGCCGACGCCGCCGAGGACCTGGCGCGCACCCTCGATGCCCGCTTCGCCGACTGGTATTACGTCATCTCCGGGACCGACTTCGCCCGGCTGCGCGTGAAGAAGTAGCGCGGTGTACAGTAGGTACGTAACCGAGCCGCGACCGTAAGGGAGCGGTTGTTGTTGTCAGGAGGTCGCCGTGAATCGTCGAGAGTTCCTTCGCACAACGCCCGCCGCAGCCGCAGCCGCGCTGGCCCTGCCCGCGCAGACCGCGGGTGAGTTTACCTTCGTCCATTTCACCGACACACACATCCAGCCCGAGTTGCGCGCCGCCGAAGGCTGCCTGCGCTGCTTCCGCAAAATCAACGAGCTGAAGCCGGACTTCGCCGTCGCCGGAGGCGACCTGGTGTTCGACGTGCTGGAGACCGGTCCCGCGCGCGCCCGCGAGTTGTTCGACCTCTACACAAAGACGCTCGGCGAGATTTCGGTGAAGACCCACAACGTCATCGGCAACCACGACATCTACGGGCTGTTTCCCAAAAGCGGCGTCGGACCGGGCGATCCCATGTACGGCAAGAAGCTGTACGAGGACCGGCTCGGGCGGCGGTACTACTCGTTCAACCACAAGGGCTGGCACTTCATCGTGCTCGACTCGATCGGCATCACACCGGAGCGGGAATACATCGGCCTCATCGACCAGGAGCAGATGGCCTGGCTGGCCGCGGACCTGGAAGCAGCCGGCGCCGGCACGCCGGTGATCGTGGTGACGCACATCCCGCTGGTGACCGGCTTCCCCGCCTACGGGATGGCGCCGGGCGCCTCGACGCGCGGCATGGTGGTGACCAACGCACGCGCGGTGGTGGCGCTTCTCGCGCGGTACAACGTCAAGGCGGTGCTCCAGGGACACACCCACGTGCGGGAGATCGTCCACTATGCGGGTTGCCAGTACATCACCTCCGGGGCCGTGTGCGGCAACTGGTGGCGCGGCGCGCGCATGGGCCACCCGGAAGGATTCGCGCTGCTGCGCGTGCGCGGCGGGCAGGTCGAGTGGAGCTACCAGACCTTCGGGTTCGTGGCGGAGGCGAAAGGCTGAGACGTTACCGTCCGGCCTGGCCGCGGAACTCGGCGAACCAGTTCTGGACGACGGTGATGGAGGCGGGCCTGCCTCCGACGGCTGAGGTGTCCTGCACCACGAGGAACCGTTTGCCATCGGCGGCAACGTCGAAGCCGTTGGCGAAATCCACCTCCGGCCCAGGAGGCGAAAACAGGCGCCGGTAGACGCCGAGGCGGAATGGGGGACCAAGCGTCACGTCGACTTCCGTGAGGTGATCCTTGCCACCGGTTGGTACGCTGTAATACAGCTTGGAGCCGTCCCGGCTCCATCTTGGATACCGGCCTCCGGTGAAGGAAACTTGCCACTGCCCTTCCCCGCCCGGAAAGGGTCTCACAAAAACCTCGAAACGCCCCGATTCATTGGAGACATACGCGAGGTACCGACCGTCGGACGAAAACCGCGGCCTAAGCTGGAATCCGGCGGCCTGCAAGAATGGAGCCGGCTTACCCGCGCCCTGCAAAGGCACATACCACAAATCGGACAGCGTCTTGGGGTCACGCCGGACAACGGCAAGATACTTACCATCCGGTGAAAGGGTGGCCCATACGCCCTCCGCCACGGTTTGCGGCTGACCGCTTCCGTCGGCCGGCTTGGACAGAATCTTGCCGGCGAGGAAGTTTGACTGGGTGTAAAGGATTCGGTCGCCGGCGCGAGACCAGGTGGCCTGCACTTCGTCGTCCCCCGCGAAGGTAAGCCGGTAGCGTGTGCGGCGGGCCAAGTCGTGTATCCAAACATCCAGGTCGCGCTCGCCGCTAACCACCACGGCCGCGAGTCGGCCGTCGGGCGAGAGTTCGGGCAAGCCAAGCCCCTCTTGTGGCTCGCCGCCGGCCATTTCGAGTTTGCCGCCACGATCCAGCCACGCGAGTTGGCGCCGATCGGCTTCCCGCGGGCGTGTGAAGGCGAGCGTCCCGTCACGGGAAACGCTGGGGCGATGGCCGTGCGGGGCCACCAGAAACGGCTCTCCCTGGCGAGCCAACTTCTCCAGGGAGAACGGCAGCGCCCAGATTCCCGGGTTGTTCCTCTCACGGTGGTAGAGGATGTGACCAGTGGGAGAGTAGACCGGAGTGGACAGGGTCTCCCCGTTCAGACGCAGAATCTCGCGGGAGGATCCTTGCGACAGCAAGGCAATGGTGTCTGAAAGGCCTCCCCCGCGGTCGATGACAAACAAAACGCCCCGCCCGTCGGGCAGAAGACCGGGCTCGTGAAAGTCCTGCTCGATCCCTTTCTTGGCCGGCAGCAAAACGGCAAGGTCTCCACCCTGAGCCGAGACGACCGACAAGCCGGTTTCCGGGATCGCCGATGCAAACACGATCCTTCCATCCGGCGCCCAGGCGGCGCCGGCGCTGCCCAAGCCGGGGGCCGCTGCGATGATATTTGGCTGGCCGCCGGAAACGGCGATCTTCCAGAGCCTGCTGTCCGCCACATATCCGATGAAGGCGCTGTCGGGCGACCAAAACAGACAGCAGGGATCGTCAGTGGCAGGGAGCGCGCGCGGCTCCAGTTGATCCAGCTCGCGCACCCACAGGCGACCCGCGGCCGTGTAGGCGATTCTCCGGCCGTCCGGAGAGATGACCGGGGCGGCGCGCAGTTTCTCCGTCGGCAGGTCGAACTTGCGCAGCGGAACTTCCGGCGGCTCGGGCTTCAGCATCCAGGTCAGCACGCCGGAGGCGACGCCGGCCAGGAGCAGCCCCGCGGCCCAAAACGGCGCGCGACTGCGATGGGCAGACGGAGGCGGAGCCGGAAGGGCCTCCTGTTCGACGGTCCCGGAGACCACGTCTTCCAGCACGATGCGCGCCTCGCCGATGTCCCGGAGCCGCCGACGCGTGTCCCTCTCCAGGCAGCGCCGCAGGAGCCGGCGCACGGCCGCGGGCGTCTCGCGCGGCAGGCGCTCCCAGTCGGGAGCGTCCTTGATGACCGAGGCGATGATCTCGGAGACGGTCTCGCCGGAGTGTAGCGGTCGCCCGGCCAGCATCTCGTAGAGGACCACGCCGAAGGCCCAGATGTCGGCGCGGCGATCGGCGGGCTTCCCCTTGGCCTGCTCCGGAGACATGTAGGCAGGGGTGCCCAGCAGGACTCCGGCGCGCGTCGGGGACAAGCTGAGCGTGGGCGCCTCGGCGGCCTCGCCCGAAACGGGCCCCTCCAGCGCCTTGGCCAGTCCGAAATCGAGCACCTTCACCGCGCCCGTGGGGGTGATCTTGATGTTGGCGGGCTTCAGGTCGCGGTGAACAACGCCTTTTTCGTGAGCGGCCTCAAGCGCCTCGGCGATCTGCCACGCCAGCCGCACCACCTCCTCGGTCTCCAGGCGTCGCGTCGACAGCGTCTCGGCGAGCGTCGGGCCCTCGACCAGCTCCATCACCAGCGCGCGGATGCCGCCGGATTCCTCCAGGCCATAGAGCGTCGCAATGAGGGGATGATTGAGCGAGGCCAGCACCTGCGCTTCGCGGTGGAAGCGAGCCATGCGGTCTGCGTCCCCGGCGAAGACGGCCGGTAGCACTTTGAGCGCCACCTCGCGGCCCAGTCGCAGGTCGGCGGCGCGGTAGACCTCGCCCATGCCGCCCTTGCCGAGCAGGCCGCGGATCTCGTATGCGCCGACGCGTTCACCGGGAGAGAGCATGGTGGCGTGGTTCGGGAGTCCAGTATATCTTAAGGGCGCCGTCGATCTCGCCCGGGCGCAGTGGGCAATGACCGGCGCGGCGGGCGCACCGCCGGGGACTGCGCGCTCTCCTCGGTTGGATCCCTCTCAGAGCGCTTCCCAGGTTGCCTTGTCGATCGCTGCTTGTCGAAGCAGCCGGCTGAGCAGATCCTTGTCTATTCCCCCACGATGCGGATTCGGCAGAGTCACCGTCACGCTGAAAGGTCCTCTGAAACCAAGTTGGCGCATACAGGCGATGAGGTCTCACCTCTTGATTGGACCGAAACGCGGCATCAGGCCACGTCGCGAACAGTCAGATCAAGCCCTTCGATCACCGGCACACTTAACTGCCGGGACAGGCGCAACAGGATCCAGTCTTCCAGTGCCGACTCCAGTTCCCGGCGGCATTCCTCTGGCGTTTGCCCAGTGGCCCACACTCCCTGGCAGTCCGGAATCTCACCATAAAAGGGCTCCGGGTCTTCGATCGTTTCGTAGCGCGCACGCTGCATGGCCGCGCGGATGTACTGGGTTAGCATTTCCTATCACCACTCTAGTTCACCTACCTGGCCAACTTCACCCCCCTGCTTCGGCCTGAAGCAACTGAGTAGGCGAACCGCGGCTCCCGCAGCCGAGTAGAGCAACCCGCTGCCCACAAGCGTGAACTTGAGCACAGCGCACAGGCGCGCCAGGGCCGGCCAGGGATCGGCAGGAGCGCCGAGCAGCATGGCAAGCAGAATGGCGTTTTCCAACGCGTCAAACGTCCCCGCCATCCACTGGCCCCAGGCGAGGAAGACCCCGAGCCGGCGGACCAGCCGCCCGCGAAAACCTTGCACCGCCCACAGGCAAGCCATGGCGATCAGGGTCGAATAGCCCACCAGAAAGAGGTAGTCGATGCCGAGGCTGAATCCGGCGCGGATCTTCGCCGCCGCGTCCCAGGAAGCGAGCAGTTGCCGTGCGGCCGCGGCGTCACCTGCGAACTCGTAGGAACCGATGCCGTGAGGCGCGGCCGTCGTTTCGAGAGGCCGTCCCACCACGGCCATGGCGGCCATGGCGGCCAGACTCACCGCCAGCGCACAGAGGAACAGGGGCCTCTCCACGCCGGCGGGCAGCCGCGCCAATGGGTGCATGTCGAGACGTTGATGATACAATACTCGTAAAGTCATTGATGGGGGCGTAGCTCAGGTGGATAGAGCATCTGCCTTCTAAGCAGAGGGTCGCCGGTTCGAGTCCGGCCGCCCCTACCAAGCGGCTTATTCACAGCGGGTCCAATCAACATGTTTCGCGCCGACGTCGTAGGGAGCCTGTTGCGCCCCCAATACCTGAAAGACGCCCGCGCGCGGCACCAGGCGGGGGAACTCGCCGACGCGGCGTTCAAGGCCATCGAGGACCGCGCCGTCGACGAGGCCATCCGGATGCAGACGGACACGGGCCTGGAAGTCATCACCGATGGCGAGCTCCGCCGGTACGCCTTCTACGGCCACCTGGTCGACGCTGTCGAGGGCTTCGACAAATTCGGCGGCTGGGCGATCCCGTTCCGCAACGAGCAGGGCGAAGAACTGGTCCTGAAACGGCCCCTGGTGGTCTCCCGTCTGCGGCGCAAGCGTCCGCTGTGCGCCGAAGAGTTCACTTACCTGCGCGCGCGCGCCGGCCTGCCCGTCAAGATCACGCTGATCAGCGCCCAGCAGGCGGCGGCCTACTACGACGGCGAAAAATCGAAGTCCGCCTACGCCACCATCGACGCTTACCTGGCGGACATCGTGGATATCCTGAGAGAAGAGGTACAGGAGCTGATCCGGCTGGGGGGCACCTATATCCAGATCGATTCGCCGCAGTATGCCGCACTGCTGGATCCAAAGCTCCGCGAAGGATACAGGCAGCGGGGCAGCGACCCGGACCGGCTGATGGATCTTGCCATCGAGATGGATAACGCCGTCGTCGGCGATCACCCCGGCGTCGTGTTCGGCCTCCACATGTGCCGTGGGAACAATCAGAGCAAGTTCTACGCCTCCGGCGACTACGGGCCGATCTCCAGAGTTTTTCGCCGCACCAGGTTCCACCGGTTCCTGCTGGAATACGATGATGAACGGTCCGGCGGTTTTGAGCCGCTCGCGCAGGTTCCGGACGATCGAACCGTCGTGCTCGGCCTGGTCAGCACCAAGCGCGCCGCGCTGGAGCGCACGGAAGATCTGAGGCGCCGTATCGAAGAGGCCTCGGCGTTTATTCCCATGGAGCGGCTGGCGGTGAGCCCGCAGTGCGGGTTCGCATCCACCATGGAAGGCAATCAACTGACACCGGCCGATCAGGCGGCCAAGCTGCGGCTGGTGGTCCAGCTTGCCCGCGAGGTATGGGGCGCTAACCGCGCGGCAGCCGGCCCTTGGGCCGTGAGGCCGCACGTCAGCACCGGATCAACGGTGAGCGCGTCGTTGACTGAAGATCGTAAACAACAGGAGAAACCATGATGGCGACACGTCTCGGCAAGCTCATTCTGATATCGGCGGCTGCGATGGCGGCCGATTGGCCGCAGTTCCGCGGTCCCAACGCTTCCGGCGTCTCCGAGGACACCAACCTGCCGGTGGAGTTCGGTCCCGAAAAGAACATCGTCTGGAAGACGGCGGTGCCGCCGGGCCATTCCTCCGTCTCGGTCGCCGGCGACAAAATCTTCCTGGCCGCCGTGGAGAACGAGAAGCTGTTCACCCTCGCCCTGGAGCGTGCCACGGGGCGAATCCTGTGGCGGCGGGAAGCGCCCAGGCCGCGCCGGCAGGAATTGCAACCCGCCAACAGCCCCGCATCCGCGACGCCGGTGAGCGACGGCCGCAACGTCTATGCGTTCTTCGCCGAGTTCGGCCTGCTCGCCTACGGACCCGACGGCGACGAGCTGTGGCGCATGCCGCTCGGCCCGTTCAACAACCCCTTCGGCCATGGCGCCTCGCCGATCCTGGCCGGTGACACGCTGCTCATGGTCTGCGACCAGGATGCCGGCTCGTTCCTGCTCGCCGTGGATAAGAACAGCGGCCGCGTTCTCTGGCGCACCGAGCGCCTGCACGCCCAGCGCGGCTACGCGACACCCGTGCTCTACCAACCTCCGGCGGGAGGCTTACAGGCGATCGTGGCCGGTTCCTACCGCCTCTCCGGCTACGACGTCGGAACGGGCAAGCAGGTCTGGTGGGTGCGCGGGCTGCCATGGCAGGTCAAGCCGACTCCTGTGGTCGCCGATAACGTGGTCTACTTTGCGACCTATTCCGGGGAGTCGGATCCGGGCCAGCAGGAAGTGGTGCCTGGGTTCGAGGAAGCCCTGGCGAAGTTCGACGTGAACAAGGACGGCAAGCTCTCCAAGGACGAGATGGTCGATCCGCGGGCGAAGAGCCGGTTCGACGAATACCTCGATCTGGACGACACAGGCTTCCTGGAGGAGAGGGACTGGAAGCAGTTTCAGGAGCGCCGCGTCGGCGAGAATTCGCTGCGTGCCTACCGACTGGGCGGAGAGGGCGATCTGACCGATCGAAACTTTCGCTGGAAGAACGCACGCTCGCTGCCCAACGTTCCCTCGCCGCTTGTCTACCGAGGCGTGCTGTACACGTTGAAGGAGGGCGGCATCCTGACTTCGTATGATCTCAACAGCGGCGACGTCCTCAAACAGGGTCGTCTTCAGGGCGCCATCGGGGCGTACTATTCTTCGCCGGTGGCCGCCGACGGCCTGATCTACACCGTCAGCGAGGACGGCAAAGCCGCCGTCATTCGCGCCGGCGCCCAGTGGGAGATCGTCACGGTCAACGATCTGGGCGACGGCTGCAAGGCCACGCCCGCCATCGCCGGCGGAAAACTGTACATGCGCACCTACGGCACGCTGTACTGTTTCGCGAAGCGCTAAGGGCGCGGCGGCCGACCCCTGATTGCTGTATACTTCCAGCAGACTGGGGGGGCCATGAAAAACTTTTGCATTCTCTTAATGCTGGCCACACTGCCGGCGCTGAACGGCCAGAGCGTGACAGGCCAGGTTTCCGGAACCGTGGTGGATGCGAGCGGCGGAATCCTGAGCGGCGCCGCGGTCCAACTGACGCACGATTTGTCGCGGCAGATGCGTGACTTCAGTACTGACGCAAACGGTTCCTTTGTGTTCACAAACCTGGTGCCGGGCGGCTACAGCTTGCGCATTACGATGGCGGGCTTCAAAGCATACGATCAGAAGGGAATCACGGTGAGCGCGCAGGAACGCGTCGATTTGCACGACATCCACCTGTCCGTCGGTGAAGTGACCACGACCGTGGAGGTACAGTCCTCGGCGGTGCACGTTTCCACCAGCAGCTCCGACCGTTCCATTGTCATCGGCGCACGCCAGATCGAGGACACCCCGACCCGGGGCCGAAATCCTCTGTCACTCATCATGACGCTGCCGGGCGTCCAGACCCTCGCCTCGAATGACTTTCGCGGCTGGTCCGGCGGGGGCATCCCGGCGGTGAACGGCGGGCGGACCGGGCAAGTGATCCTCAGTCTGGACGGGGTCGCCAGCCAGGATTCAGGAAACCTCAACCCTGGGTATCTTTCGCCGAGCGTGGATGCCATCAGCGAATTGCAACTGCTGGTGTCCAACTATGCGGCCGAGTACGGCGGGCGAACCGGCGGGCAGTTGACGTTCACCACAAAGAACGGAACGCCACAGTTCCATGGCAGCGCCTACTATTACTGGCGGCACGAGATGTTCAACGCCAACGAGTGGTTCAACAATAAGCTGAACGTCCAAAAGCCGAAATACCGGTACCAGAATCCCGGCGGCACCGTTGGAGGTCCGCTGATCATCCCGGGAACCAATTTCAACAAAAGCCGCACGAGGCTGTTCTTCTTCTTCTCCTACGACCGGCTGCGCAACAAGAATACCATCGACAACACCTTCACGATGCCCTCGGCGCTGGAGCGGCAGGGCGATTTCTCGCAGACGGTTACCACACAAGGGGTGCGGGTTCCGATCTTCGATCCGGCGGCCAACCAGACGCCGTTTCCCAACAACATGATTCCCGCGAGCCGGATTCATCCAGCCGGGCAAGCGATGTTGAACCTGTTCCCGAATCCGGACTCGCGCGGGCTTTCTCTGGACCCGACCGGCCTGAGGCAATACAATTTCCGGAACATCCTCCCGCAGTCGCGTCCGAACGAGGGCAAGATCCTGCGCATCGACTACACGATTTCTCCCAAGCTCGTGACTTTCGTGCGGCTGTTGAATGACTATCAGGCAGTGGATGGGTATGCCGGCACGGTGGGCCCGACCGGCGGCGCCTGGGGGCAGTTCCCACACAGCTATCACGTCCAGGCCGCGGGCGCCGTGGCCACGGCGGTTTATACCATCTCGCCGAACCTGATCAATGAATTCACTTGGGGCGCCAATCGCGGCAAGCAGGGGGTCAACCCATTGGATGTGGCGACTTCCACTGCTACGGGCGGCGCCAAGACGTACGCCGACAACCTGCTGCCGCTCAAAGGCGCCAATGGCCAGCCGATCCCGCTGCCGCGCATCTTTCCGGGGAGCAACGTTCTGAATCTGCTCCCCCAGGTTAATTTCGGTTTGCCGGCGGGCTTCATCGCGCAGTCATCCGGCCAGGGAATCTCGAGGGCCCCCAACTTTGGTCACGACAGCCGCTGGCCGTTCGTGGGGACCGACTTGGTTCAATCCATCAGCAACAAGATGACCTGGGTGAAGGGTAGCCACACTTTGAAGGCGGGGATCTATATCGAGCGCATGGCGCGCAACGTGAGCAGTTACTCTACATACAACCCTGCCGGAACCTACTATTTCGGCTCCGACAGGGCCGCCGCCCTCGACAGCGGCTACCCCTACTCGAATGCGCTTCTTGGCAGCATTTTTGCCTACGGCGATGACAACAAGAAGCAAATCGAACATCCCCGCTACACCCAGATCGAGTGGTTCGTGCAAGACACCTGGAAGGTAAACCGCCGGCTCACCCTCGACGCCGGCCTGCGGTTCCACCGGGTGGGGGACCTCTACTCCGCGGTCGCCACGCTCGGCCTGTTCCGCGAGGAAGAGTACGACGCTACGAAGGCCGGACAGTTGCTGTTCCCAACCTTGCTGAACGGGCAAAGGGCGGCGATCAACCCGGTCACGGGTGCGACCTTCCCGTTCGTCCGGCAGGGCACGTTCGATACTGCGTCGTATCCGGCCGGCGGCACGCCATGGTCCGGCATCCATCAATATGACAGGCATGTGTTCCGTGTTCCGCCCATCCAATTAGGGCCGCGCCTTGGGTTCGGGTGGGATGTTTTCGGAAACGGCAAGACGGCCCTTCGCGGCGGGTTCGGGATCACCGTCGGCCGTAACTGGAGTGTCGCTTATATCGGCGCATTGGGAGCAGGCACGGGCCCCTTAGCGACGCCCCCCAGTTACCTGGCGCCCACCATCCTGTACACCAACTTTGCCAATCTGGCAACCGCCCAGACTAACTTCACGCCCCAGAATGTGTTCGGGGGATCGCAGGATCAAGAGACTCAAACAACTTACAATTGGAGTTTCGGCGTTCAGCATGATGTCGGCCGCGGGATGATCCTCGACGTGTCCTATGTGGGCAATGCACTTCGCCACGGATGGGGACAAGCGCATGATTTCAATGCCGTGGCTCCGTACACGACTTGGAATCCGAAGGACGGCGCCATCGCGAGATTTCGTGATCCCACCAGCGCCGGGTTCTACTCAACCAATCTGATCCGCGCGATGGTGGGCTACACCGGGTTCGGGTCGATTCCGATCTGGACCTACAAAGACACAAGCTCGTACAACTCTCTTCAGGTGCAGTTGAACAGGCGCTTCGGCCGGTTGCAGTGGAACGCCAATTACACCTGGTCAAAGACCATCATATACGCCTTCAACCAGTGGGTTGACAACAAACTGGGCAAGAACGTAGTCAACCGTCCGCACGCGGTCAATTTCAACTTCGGCTATGAGCTTCCAGGAGGCAGCCGCTTGTGGAGGAACGCGTTCACCAGGCAGGCATTGGACGGCTGGAGGATCAACGGGAACGGAGCCATCTACTCCGGTACGCCGTTCACGGTGAGCTGCGGCGCTCAGAACGCGCCGCCCGGCTATTGGACGGGTACGCCCACCGGCGGAGTCCCGTTCCGCTGCCAGATGGGGAACAACACATTCCTTCCCGAGGGGCAATATCCCTCGACGAGGGAAGATCCCAGATTGCAGTACGGGTTCAATTCCGCCAACTTCAGACTCCCGGCGGCCGATTCGCTCGGCATCGGCAACACGCCCCCGACCCTGCTTCATGGGCCTGGAGTGGTCAACCTCGACTGGTCCCTGGTGAAGGATTTCCGGTTGGGAAAGGACGGACAACGGGTTCTGGAGTTCAGGGTGGAAGCCTTCAATATGCTCAACCACTTCAACCCCAATAACCCGAATGCGGCTCTCACCTATAACTTCGTGAGTGGGGCTCAAACAAATTCGAATTTCGGTGTCATCACCGGTGCGCAGGTCCAGGCCCGCCGCACGGTACTGTCGGCGAAATTTAAATTCTGAAGTAAGGTGGGACCGTAGTTTGTACATTTTGCAATGGACCGGGGCGACCGACGTGGCGCAGGCTCTCAGCCTGCCGCGCCGAGACTCGTCTCGGCGCCTGCGGTCCGCTGGTTGTTTTCGATGTAGGCGGCAATTGGCTCCAGCTTCCGCTCCTCTCGCACCCAGTGATCGTTGAGACTCCGCCTGCCAGAACGTCTCCCTGTCCGGCCCAGAACCCAATTCGCCCCCCGTGCATTTGAGCCTTTCAGCGACTGAAGCAGCCGTGCCGGTGGCACTCTCGGTAACAGAAGCGCATCAAAGCACGATGCGGGCCACCTTCCCTCGGGGTACTCATGTGGGAGACGGCGGCGGGAATTGGGCACGTACCCATAGTGCGTTGAGCCGCTGGAAATTCGATGGCGTCGAGACGAGTCTCGACGCGGCAGACACGAGTGTCTGCGCCACATCGTTGGCTCGGAAGCTGCCAAAATGTAGAAGCTCGAATGCCGCTTCACCCGCGCGGTTCCGATCGCGCCAGCTCCGACTTGCGGCGCACGGGGATTTCCAGCCGCTTGATCTTCTGGTTGAGCGTCGACAGCGGGATGTGCAGCATCTCGGCGGCCTCGGTCTGGCTCCAGTTGCACTCCTCCAGTTGCTCCATGATCTTGCGCCGCTCGAAATCGGCCACCATCTCGAACAGCGAGGCATCGGCGGCAAGCGACCCGCTCTCGTCGCGGCGGATGCGAATGCCGCCGGCGTGCAGCAGATGGTCCGGCAGCACGTCCAGCGGCACGGCCGTCTGCGAGGCCAGCACAACGGCGCGCTCCACTACGTTCTCCAGCTCGCGCACGTTGCCCGGCCAGTTGTGATCGATGAGGATCTGCATCGCCTCAGCGTCGAAGCGCAACCGCGAGCGTCCCGCCGAATCGAGGAACTTCTCGTTCTCCCGGCAGTACTTGTCGAAGAAATGCTCCACCAGCGGAGGGATGTCCTCGCGCCGGTCGCGCAGCGGCGGCAACGGGATGTTGATGACGTTGAACCGGTAGTAGAGATCCTCGCGGAACCGTCGCTCCTCCACCATGCGGTGCAGGTCCACGTTGGTCGCCGCCAGGATGCGCACGTCCACGCGGATGGTTTCGGTGGATCCGAGCGGCATGAACTCCTTCTCCTGGATGACGCGCAGCAGCTTGGCCTGCGTCTCCAGGCCGATGGTTCCCACTTCGTCGAAGAAGATGGTGCCGTGGTTAGCCAGCTCGAAATAGCCCTTGCGCGAGGCGATCGCGCCGGTGAAGGCGCCCTTGACGTGGCCGAACAGAGTGGACTCGAGCAGATCCGGCGGCAGCGAGCCGCTGTTGACGGCGACGAACAGGTGGTCGGCGCGCAGCGAGTTGGCATGGATCGCCTTGGCGATCAGCTCCTTGCCCGTGCCGGTCTCGCCCGTGACCAGGATGGTCGACCGGCTGGGGGCCACCTGCGACACCAGGTCCAGGATGCGCTGCATCCGCTCGCTTTTGCCGACGATGTTCGGGAAGCTGTAGCGCTGCTTGAGCGCGCGCTTGAGCTGCGTGTTCTCCCGCTCCAGGCGCCGCCCCCGGATCATCCGCTCGATCTCGATCAGCAGCTTGTCGTTGTCCCAGGGCTTGGAGAAATAGTCGTTCGCCCCGGCCTTCAGCGCGCCGACAGCCACTTCCACCGAACCGTAGGCGGTGATCAGGAACACGGGGGTCTCGCGGTCGCGCTCGCGCAGCTCGACGAGCACGTCCATGCCCGAGCGATCGGGCATCATCAGGTCCAGCAGCAGCAGGTCGTAGACGGAACGGCCCAGTTGCTGGAGTCCTTCGGCGCCGTTGGAGGCCAGGTCGACCTGGTAGCCCTCGAACGAGAGCAGCGTCTGGAGACTCTCGCGGATCTCGGCTTCATCGTCGACCACCAGGATGCGGCCCTTGCCGCCGGCGGTCTCCTCCCGGGCGAGCGGTTCAGGCATTCACCGGCTTCCGGATCACGGGGAACTCGAGCTGGAAGCGCGTGCCCTGGCCGGGCCGGGTCTCCACCTCGATGACGCCGCCGTGCTCGCGCACGATGCCGTAGGTGACCGAAAGTCCCAGGCCGGTTCCCTTGCGGCCCGCCTTGGTGGTGAAGAACGGATCGTAGATGCGGGGCAGGTCTTCGGCGGGGATGCCCTTACCGGTGTCGCCGATCTCGACGCGGGCCGATCCGTTGTCGCTCCAGGTGCGCAGGGCGAGCACGCCGCCGGTCTCCATGGCGTCGCGCGCGTTGAGGAACAGGTTGAGGAAGACCTGCTGCATTTTGCCAAAATTGGCGCGCACCGCCGGCAGCGCCTCGTCGAGCTCCTGGCGCACCTCGATGCCCGCCTTGCGGAGCTGCGGCTCGATCAGCCCCAGCGTCTCGCGCGCCACCCGGTTCAGGTCGACCTCGTCGAAGTCGGTCGGCGAGGTGCGCGAGAAACTCAGCAGCGAGTTGACGATTTCGCTGGCGCGGAAGGTCTGCTTGGCGATCTTGTCCAGCATCCGCGACTTCTGCTCGTCGCCGCCCACCTGCTTGGCGAGCATTTGCGCGTAGGTGGAGATGACCGCCAGCGGCGTGTTCACCTCGTGCGCCACCCCGGCCGCCAGCAGGCCGATGGAAGACATCTTGTCCGCCTGCACCAGCCGGCGCTCCAGCTCGTCGCGCTCGGTGATGTCGTCGAAGATCACCAACCGGCCGATCTGCTGCTGGTTGCGCGCCACCAGCGGCGCGATCGCCAGGTGGACGACCACCTCCGGCGCCCCCCGCTCGCCCGGGATCTCATACCCGTTGCCGCCGGCGCCGAGCGGGATCTTGTAGACGTGGTGGATGCCGCTCTCCCCGCGAACCTTGTCGAATTCCTCCACCAGCGGCCGGGCGAACAGCTCGCCCAGGCGGCGCCCCAGCGCCCGCTCCCGCGTGATCCCCGTCAGCCGCTCGATTTGGGAGTTCCAGCTTTCCACGCGGTCATCCAGGTCGGCCGCCAGGATGCCCACGTTGATCGATTCGACGATGTTCTCGCTGAATTCCTTGAGCCGCTCGTATTGCTCGACCTTCCCCTGCAAGGAATGGTACAGCCGCGCGTTTTCGATGGCGATGCCGACCGACCCGCACAGCGTCATCAGCAGCTCCAGGTCTTCGCTCGAAAGAAAATCCCCCTTCGTGGTGCGGCTCACCCCCAGCCAAGCGATGGTGCGTCCCCGCACCGGACACGGCACGTAGTAGGTGAATCCGAGCCCGGCGATGGTCTGCCGCACCGATGCCGGCCAGTCCTGCGAGACCACGTCCAGCGGATGACGCGTGCGTTCGAAGAACAGGTAGGGGCGCTCCGGCTCCGGCATCGCGCTGAGGAAGCTCAGGTCCGGCTCCTGCGCCGGGGCGCGGCGATCGCGGCCCGCCATCCACCGCAGGCGAAAACCGCCGGCGCTTTCCTGGTGGACGAAAAACGCCACTTCCTGCAACCCCAGCGTCCGCAGCAGCCGGTCGGCTACCGCGTGCAGCATCGCGTCCAGGTCCGTCTCGGCGCCCAGCTCGCGCGCGAACTCGATCAGCGTTCGCCGGTAGTCGTAGCGGTCCTTGTAGAAGTAGTAGCGGTCCAGTTGCTCCTGGATCCAGTTGCGGATGGGCTGGAACACGAAGGTCGCGATCAGGATCAGCAGCACCACGGCGCTCGGCGAGAGCTCCTCGAACTGGCCGATCGACAGAATGATCCCGTAGAAGATCCCCAACACCGCCAGCGTCGCCAGCGTGTAGGCGTAGCCCTGCTGGAAGATCACGTCCACGTCCATCAGCCGGTATCGCAAGATGGCGTAGGCCCAGGTCAGCGGGATCAGAAGCAGCGACAGCACCGCCATGTTCATGGAAGCGCTCGGGACCACTCCCAACAGGTAGGGCACGGCGTACAGCGCCGTGAACGGCACCACTCCAAGCAGGGCGCCGCTGCGCAGCCACTTCAACTGCTGGCGCAGCACGCCGTCCTCGGTGCGGCGATGCTCCATCGCCAGCGCCACGGCGCCGGCCAGGTAGGTTCCGGTCAGCAGCACCAGCCACAGCCGGTCCGCCAGCCAGCGCAGCTCGATCAGCGGAATCGCCACACGCAGGGTGCCCGACGCCAGTCCCACGTACAAGCCCACCATGGCCGCCGCCGGCAGGTACAGCAGCACGGTGCGTGCACCCAGGCGGCGTCGTTCGGAGAAAGCCAGGCAAAAGTGGAGGAAGATCGCCGGCGCCAGAACCCCCGCGATGACGTTGCCCCAGTAGATGACCTTGTCGAAGTTGTTCAGCTTGCCGGTGTAGTGGAACGCCGAGAGAACAAAGGAGGCCAGGCACAGGATGTAAAAATGCCGCGCCTTGGGCGCGCTGCCGCGTCGGAAGTAGACGAAGATGCCTATGGCCAGGTAGGCGAGGCCGAGTACGTACTGGTAATACATGGCCGTGTCCGGCAGGCGCTCGCGCAGGATGAGGGTGGCTTTGAGCGGCAGGCCGCCACGCTCCAGGACGTATTCGGCTCGATTCCAGGCCCCCAGCCGCACCGTGATGTGGGTGACGGCGAGCGCGTCCTCGACTGGCATCCCATTGATTTGCTTGAGGATATCGCCGTTGCGCAACCCCGCGCGGTCGGCTGCGCTATCGGACACGATGTGCAGGGCCTGAACGTTGGACCGGGCGGCCTGATCGCCGCGGTCCACCCACAGGACCCCGTCGTCGGGGAGGCGGAACTTCTTCTGTTGCTGGAAGTTGATTCCGGCGGAGATCACCGCTGCCGCCGTCAGAATCACCAGCAGCGCGCTGATCAGTTGGCGTTTCAGTTCCTTGACGATCGCACTCATGCCACAGCCTTAGGCCGCAAGGGACACCCCAGCGCCCTCTGCGGAGCACGCACACTGCCACTCCGCTCCTTTGAGAATAATACGGTTTTTCATCCCTTTACAAGCGGTCCTGATTGCCGCCTCCGGAATTCGGGAACTCCTGCTATGTAGAACGGTAGTAACCGGCCTCGCCGGCCATGCGTCTGGACACAGGGCGCGTCCCGAAATGACCTCGACCGTATCGTTTCCGAGCCGCGACCGTAGGGAGCGGTTATTACCACGTGGCCTGTTGAAGCGCCTTGACGCAAGTCCCTGGCGAGCCTAGAATTGAGGTAGCCAATAGTGTAGCTGCTAACCGGTGAGCTTCTATGAACAATAAGACCGTTTACGGACTCTGGGTTGGAGGTTGCCTCCTGCTGGGAGGCGCGCTCGTGCTGGCCGCCGACAAGAAGGCCGCCACTCCCCCGCCCGCGCAACGCGAGACGGTGGCCAAGCCGCTCAGCGAGAAAGAACGGCGTCGGCGCGAGGAGAGGCTGCGCAAGGAGCTGGAAACGCCCTTCCGCAAGTGGCTCAACGAAGACGTCACCTATATCATCACCGACGAGGAGCGCACCGCCTTCAAGCGGCTCTCCACCGACGATGAGCGCGAGCAGTTCATCGAAGGGTTCTGGCTGCGCCGGGATCCCTCGCCCGATTCCTCCGAGAACGAGTTCAAAGAAGAGCACTACCGCCGCATCGCGTACTCCAACGAGCGCTACGCCAGCGGCATCCCCGGCTGGAAGAGCGACCGCGGTCGCATCTACATCATGTACGGACCGCCGGACGAGAACGAGTCGCATCCCTCGGGAGGCACCTACGAGCGGCCGTTCGAGGAAGGCGGCGGCACCACCTCCACCTACCCGTTCGAGAAGTGGCGTTACCGCTATGTCGAGGGCATCGGCACCGACATCATCATCGAATTCGTCGACCCGACCATGACCGGCGAATATCGCATGACCATGGATCCCTCGGAAAAGGACGCCCTGATGCACGTGCCCAACGCCGGCCTGACGCTGATGGAGCAGATGGGCATGTCCACCAAGGCCGACCGCTTCAGCCGCACAGACGGCACCAGGCTCGGTACGGGCAACATGCCGCTGCCGGCGCGCATGAACCAGTTCGAGCGCCTCCAGCAGTTCGCCCTGCTCCAGAAGCCGCCGCAGGTGAAGTTCAAGGACCTGGAAGCCGTGGTCACCTCCTCGATCAAGTTCAACCTGCTGCCGGTGAAGGTCCGCGCCGACTACGTGCGCATCACCAACTCCACCGTGCTCACCAACATCACGCTCCAGTTGGAGAAGAGGGACCTCCAGTTCCAGGACAAAGAGGGCGTCTCCAAGGCGATCGTCAACATCTACGCTCGCATCACTTCGATGGCCCGCCGCGTGGTCAACGTGTTCGAGGACGTGGTCACCATCGAGTCGCCGAGCGCGCTGCTCAGCCAGGCCACCAGCGGTTCGTCCATTTACCAGAAGTCGGTGCCCCTGCCGCCGGGCATGTACCGGCTCAACGTGGTGGTCAAGGACGTGGTGGGCGGCAACATGAGCAACTACGAGGCGGCGCTGCATGTGCCCCGCTACGAGGAGGAGAAGCTGGGCATGAGCAGCCTCATCCTGGCCGACCTGATCGAGAAGGTCCCCACGCGCAGCATCGGCACCGGGCAGTTTGTGATTGCCAGCTCGAAAGTGCGGCCGCGGCTGTCGGAGAGCTTCCGCAAGGACGAGAAGATGGGCATCTACGTCCAGTTCTATAATTTCCAGCCCGACGAGAAGACGCAGAAGCCCAACGGGTTGATCGAGTACGAAGTGATCCGCAACGGCAGCAATGAGAAGGTCTTCGAGTTTTCCGAAGAAATCATCAAGATCGATGGGGTCTCGGCCCAGCAGGTCACCGTGGAAAAGGTCTTGCCGCTCGGCAGTCTCGAGCCGGGAGACTATACGCTGAAGATCAAGGCCACCGACCGGAACAGCAACCAGGTGCTGACGCCGACGGCGACCTTCAAAGTACAGTAAGAGGTTTTTTATCGGTGACGCGCCGAAACAGAGCCGCGACCGTCAGGGAGCGGTGGCCGCAGCGATGGGCGGCAATGGTGGTGGCAGGCGCCGTGGTATGCGCCGGGCTCGCTGTGGCCGTCGAGCCCCAGCGCCTCTCGGGAACACTTGCCGGCCAGGTTCGCGACGCCTCCGGAGTGCCGCAGATGGGCGCCACCGTGCTGCTGTTCAACCGCTACGAGCGGCTGGTGCAGCGCTCGCTCACCAATGAAACCGGTCTGTTCGTCTTCGATTCGCTGCTGCCCGACCTGTACTCCCTCCGCGTGAGCCTGGCCAGCTTCGTTCCCGCGCTGAAGCAGAACATCACGATCCAGCCCGGCATGCGCAGCTTCCTGGCCATCCACCTGGCGAGCGTGTTGAGCTCGATCGAGCTGGTCTACTCCGCCGCCGGTCCGCGGGCGATCATGAGCGAAGACTGGAAGTGGGCGCTGCGCAGCGCCCCCGCCTCGCGCCCGGTGCTGCGCATCCTGCCGGGCATCGACATTTCCGATCCTTCGACGCGAACCAGAACCGGCCAGCCGGTGTTCTCCAACACGCGCGGCTTGCTCAATGTATCGGCGGGCGAAGGCGGCGTGTTCTCGGCGGGCGGCAACCAACCGGATCTGGGGACCGCGTTCGCGCTGGCGACCTCGCTGTTCGGCGCCAATCACCTGGAATTCAGCGGCAACGTCGGATATGCCTCCGCCTCCGGCATTCCCACGGCCGGCTTCCGCACCAGCTACAGCCGCGACACGGGCGGCGGTCCCGGCCCGCAAGTGAACCTGACCATGCGGCAGATCTTTCTGCCGAGCCGTGTCGGCTCGGGGTTCGCCGTGAGCGAGGCCCCGCCGCTGCGCACCATGTCGGTCAGCATGGTCGACCGGCGGCAGTTGACCGATGACCTCCGGTTCACCTACGGCAGCTCGCTGGAGTCGGTCTCGTTCCTGGACCGGCTGAATTACCTGAGCCCCTTCGCCCGCCTCGACTACGACCTGGGCGGGGTGGGCACGTTCCGCATGGCTTTCAGCTCCGGCTCGCCGGCCGCGGAACTATTGGCATCCGGTGACGAAATGGAACCCGGACTCCAGGAGCAGCTTGCCGTGCTCTCGCTATTCCCCCGTGTCTCGCTGCTCGGCGGACGCGCCCGCGTACAGCGCAGCGAGAACTTCGAGATCGGCTACCGCCGTGTGGACGGCAGCCGTACCTACAGCGCCGCTGTCTTCCGCGAGGGGCTCTCCAACACCGCGCTTACCATCGCGGCGCCGGGGGGCTTCTATCCTGCCGCCGACCTGCTGCCGGATCTCGCCTCCAGCAGTTCCGTGTTTAATGCCGGCCGCTTCCGCCGCCTCGGCTACACCGCCGCTTTCACCCAGGCGTTGGGGGAGGACCTGAACTTCACGCTCAGCTATGGCTACGGAGACGCGCTGGTCGCCGGCCGCGGCGGGCTACGAACCTCCCATCCCGACGAGCTGCGCGGCCTTCTGCGGATGAGCCGGCGGCACTGGCTGATGGCGCGCGTCGGCGGCAGCGTGCCGCGGGTGGGCACACGGTTCGCCGCCGGCTACCAGTGGACCGATTACTCCGCCCTCAGCTCCCCGCATCTGTTCCTCACCCAGACGGTTTCCGTGGAGCCGGGGATGAATCTCCACCTGCGCCAGCCGGTGCCCGTGCGCGGCGTCTTCCACGGTCGCCTCGAGGCGATCGCGGAATTGCGCAACCTGCTCGCCCAGGGCTACCTGCCCCTGGCTACCAGCGACGGCCGCCGCGTGGTGTTGATCCACTCTCCTCGCGCCGTGCGCGGCGGGCTGAGCTTCATTTTCTAGGCTCCGGGCCGCATACCCCTTGTGAGGCAAATCGCCGCATGGAGCGGGAGTCGTCATATAGCGGCCGGTTGTAATTGATTAGAGGCTCGGCTGGCCCGTAATGGAACGACTTCGGATCTACGTCGACACCTCGGTGTTGGGCGGATGCTTCGACCCGGAGTTCGCAGTGTGGTCCAATGGTCTTGTGCGCGACTTTCGGGCAGGCAAGTTCTTGCCGGTGTTGTCGGACGTGACGGCGGCCGAGGTGCGGAGCGCTCCTGAGACCGTTCGAGAGCTCCACCAGGAGTTGCTGCTACTAGCCGGGGTGGTTCTTCCCGTGACCTCGCAAACGCTCGCGCTCGTTGCGGCGTACGAGGCACGTGGAATACTGGGCGCGCGGTTTCGCGCAGACATGTTGCACATCGCCCTGGCGACCCTGGCTGAGGTCGATGCGCTCGTGAGTTGGAATTTCAAACACATCGTCCGACTTGAGAAAATTCGGCTATTCAATGGAGTGAACGTCGAGTTGGGACGCAAAGCCCTGAGCATTCTCTCCCCCAGGGAGGTGACGACGTATGAAAGCCACTAAGATTCGGACCGTCGAAATGGTCCGACGCATTCGTGATCGTCAGGCGCGGACCTTGGCGCGCAAGGCGCCTACTGAAGTCACTGCATTCTTTCGCGAGGCTGGTGAAGCGGCAATGGAAGACGCGCGGCAGCGCTCAAAACTACGCAGGCGGAAGGCTGACTAAAACAGGGCGGTCACCACCGAACACGATTTTTTCCCTCTTGCCCCGCAAGGGATGGCGCGTTCCGCGACGGGCGTCCGGAACAGGGGAGCGTATCCTGGGCTCGGAACCCACGCCCGCCCGTTTTGACCCCCTGAGGTCCCCGTTTATGCCTTCCGCGAGTCCCGCCCGCTCATCGAGGAGCGTTCCGCTTCTGCGTGGGTTCCCTCACTTCACCGCGATGGTCGGCTGACCCGCCGACGGGTGTTCTGCTCCAACGCCCTCGCCCGTCGGCCGTGGCGGAATTAGGCTGTCGCGTCCGGGGGAGGGCCATCGCGGGTTCTGGAGAACTTCCTCACCGCCCGACGTTGGCCGTGTTTTTCAGCAGCCTCTGACGCCTCGCCAGGTAGCTCACTGATTCGGCCCAACCACCGGACCATCTCCCACCGGTACATACCCGGCCGGCGCGCTGCCGTTGTTCGCCAGCGCAAAACTCGCGGCCACGGCCGCCGCTGCGTTCACCGCGGCGAGGTCGGCCGGGCTCGTGCTACGGGGCACGACTACCGTGGCCACGGCGAAGCCCATATTGCCGCCGCTGTTCGTCGCGATCACCACGATCAGATACACGCGTCCGCTGCCGCCGGCCAACCGCTCAGCGCGCAACCGCAAGGTCGCGTTCGCCGGATCCTTCGCATCTGGCGATTGATTCACACCGGTCGGCGCCAGATCATCTTCGTTCGAATACACCAGCACCTGGAGAGCAGGCGAGCAATTGCCCGTCGCGCTCGCCGCCAGCCCGACGTTGATCAACTGGCCGGTCGCCGGCCACAACGAACTGGTCCCCACCGACGCACTCGCCACAGGTATGCTCGGCGTCACGGTCACGTTCAGCGTGCCATCCGCGATCGCCCCGCCGCTGTCGGTCACCCGCAGCGTAAAGCCGGCGCTCGACGCGGTGCACGCCGCCGCGACGTCCGCGGTCACGTTGCCGACGCTATTCGCGATGGCCGAGATCGTCACGCCATTGGAGGGATTCGCGCTCTGAACCGTAACCCCGAGCGAGCCCGCCGTATCCTCCGTATCGCTCACCGTGGCAACCAGCGCGCTGCCTGAAGTCCCCTGCTGCCGTGTCACTGGGGTGGGTGTGATGGCCGGTGGAAAGACCGGTGGAGAGACCGGTGGAGAGCGCACCGAGGTGATTCCTTGGTTCCCTGCCCCGGTCGAAAATGGTGATCCCGCAACCGGTGTCAGCGCGCCAGTAGCCGAATCAATAACAAAAGCTGAGATGATCTCGTCTAATGCGTGGGTGTTAGTGACGTAGAGATATCGCCCGGTCGGGTCCAATGTAGTCCATCCCGGATGAAAGCCGACCGCGTATGGCGCCCCAGCGACTGGCGACAACAGTCCGGTTGCGGCATCGACGGCAAAGCCGCAAACACCGACAGCAAGGCCTGTTGTGTAAAGGAATCGGCCGCCCGGTTCTAGCGACACGCCGCGTGACTCCCCGGGACAGGTGCTACTCGAAGTGAACGTCAGAGCACCCGTGGTGGGGTTGATCGCAAATACATTGGCCCCGCCGGTGTAAAGAAACAGGCCATTAGGATGAACCGCTGTCATACTTGGGCCGCCTGGGGCAAAGGGCGAACCCGCGACTGCCGAGAGCGCACCGCTCGACAAATTCACGCTGTATGCCACCACCCCGCTATCCGTCTGTACGTACATGAACTCGCCATTGGGATGGAAACTAAAGCCCCACGTGCGGGCGAAGGCGAAAAACGGCGAGCCGGGTATTGGCGTTAGGCCTCCGGTAAATGGGTCGATTGTAAACCCCAGGACGGTGCCAACCCTCGTGCCTACGTAAAGGAATCGACCCGCCGGGTGAACGCTAACATGATGGATGACGCTGCCAATAATAAACGGTGACCCAGGTACTGGCGTCAGGTTTCCCGTCTGCGGATCGATCCGATGCCCTGAGACGGCACCCGTCGGATCAGTCAACTCTGTGACGTAAAGGAATCGCCCGGAAGGGTCGCCAGCGACCCACAGTGGAGCAGTTTCAGGGAAAGGGGAGCCCAGTATCGGCGTCAACGCTCCCGTGCTTTCATTCAAACTGTAGGCATAGACCCCTGCAGAGTTGGCAGCATAAGCGAAGGACCGACCGCGGGCCGGCTCGTGGTCGAATTCGACGAGAAAAGGGACTGGGGCGGCGAAAAGATCACGCCACTTGCCGCTAATTGGATTGATCGCAAGCCAGTACTCTGGGCCGGCACAACAATTGTTAGGTTCGTTAACGCCGCCAGGATCGTTTACTGTTCCCCAGTTTGAAAAAGTAATCGTCCCGACGCCGCTCTTCCAGAACAGTTGGCCTGCCTCCGGACCCTCGACCCACCTCCATTCACCGCTGAGTGTGAAATCCGCCCCGCCAATCCAGACGTTGTCTCCTACTATCCACGCCCTGAGCAACACATTTTGCTCGACCCAATCATTTTCGCTCGCCGATGTGAGCGTTGCCAAGTATCCACCCATGGCGGTCGCTTGCGCACTCGCGTCTGGCCAAAGGCGGTTTTCATTTACCAGCTCATACCAGTGCCCATTGCCACCTTGCGCGACCGGCCACTGAACCGCACCGGCGGCGAACAATGACTGGCTCTGGCTCATCCCGAAGGAGAGCAAAACAAGAAGAACGAGAAGTCGCACAAGAAGCCCCTTTCTTTTCTTTTAGGTACCAGCGCCGAGATGAGGATTATGGGAAAACGCCACCAACCTTGCAAGCGAAGAAATGCGAAGAAATCCCGAAAGTCGTGTTATCATGAGGTTGCAACTGGCAGGAAAAAGGCTGTCATGACTGCCGAACGACGGGAACTGCAGTCTTGGGACGCCATCAGTGGCTTTCTGGGCATCACGACGAGAGCTGCCCAGGAACACGAACGTAGGCACAAACTGCCGGTCTATCGCATGCCAGGGACCAAGGGCAGGGTTTTTGCTTACACGGACGAACTCGAACAATGGAAGGCGACCGGAACCTCAAGATGGAAGGTGACCGGAACCTCAACCCCGCAAGCCGAGCCGGTGTCCCCGAGAACTCACCACGGCATCCTCGGGTCAGCCAACCGGGAAGTTTGGTTCGGGGTCGGCGTGGCAACTCTCTGCCTGGTCGCGGCGGCGGCCGCTGTTTCTGCAAGGTACCCGCAGGCATCCAAGGCTGGACCACCTGCGGACTGGCGTCTAGCAGGCAAGGTGTTGAAGATAGTTGACGCGCAGGGCCTGGAAAGGTGGAGCTGGCGTTTTGACCATCATTTGCCGCATCGTAGAGACTACCCCGAGGTCGTCTTTTCCGATTGTGACGGTGACGACAAGGACGACGTGCTTTTCGTTTATTTCCCAGTTGATGAGAAGACATTAGAAATCCCTGACGGTGGGGCGCAACTCTGGTGCTTCGGCGAAGACGGCAAGCCCCTCTGGCAGCGCAAGTTCGGCACTGCCTTCACAACACCCCTTGGCCGGACCATTCCAGATGCCCGCTACCAGATCCGCGTCCTGGGCCGACTTAAGAAGCCCCGCGCGGACAGGGGCTTAATTGTGGCCGGAGGTCACCGCGGCGGCAGTTTGGCCTTCCAGGTTGCCCTCTATACTAGCGAAGGAGAGCAGCGCGGTGTTTATGTTCACCCAGGCTGGGTTTTCAGCATGGTCATAGTGGATCTCAACAGCGACGGCAAGGAGGAAATCATCCTGGGCGGTGTCAACGGCCCGTACAGCGAACACGGGTACGGCGCTACCATCGTCGTGCTGGATTCCAGCAAACTCACGGGTCAGTGGCAGGGTTCGGTCCCGAAAGGGTATGCCCCCATGGCCCAGGGCTGGGAAGTGGGTAAGGAGGCTGCTGTAGTCTTAATAAAGGAGTTTGCTGAGAGCCCAGATAACCATTTGTACTGCCGGGTTTATGATTTGAAATACGGCGGCGGGGTTCTCGAAGTCATGGTGAACAAGGGGGACCCAAACCTACCCCACGCCTGGTTCTACTTTGACCGGCAGCTCAGGCTCACGACTATCCAGCCGGAACTCAACTTCGGTTCGCAACTGCTCAGGCCTCTGCCGCATTCAGCCAGTCCTGCAGAGCGCAGTCAGTTCATCCTTAAGTCACTGGGAAATGTGAAGTACCTGCGTAACAAATTTGTAACAGTTCAGATGGCTATCGGGGACGGAGCGAACTGACCAGTTGACGTCTGCTATGGCAGGCGATGGCGGCGGATAGGCCCAGGAGTTGGCGCTCTGAACGGCAACGAGCGCGGCCGAAGTGCCAACCCGGTGCCGTCGCGGTCATCCGGGACCGAAGATCGTGGTGCACGGCGGACCCGGCCCATCTTTTTCAGGTCACCACCGCAGCGGATTTTTTTCCCCTTGCCCCGCAAGGGGATGGCGCGTTCGGCGACGGGCGTCCGGAACAGCGGAGCGTATCCTGGGCTCGGAACTCACGCCCGCCCGTTGACCCCCTGAGGTCCCCGTTTTATACCTTCCGCGAGCACCCGCCCGCTCATCGAGGAGCGTTCCGCTTCTGCGTGGGTTCCCTCACTTCACCGCGATGGTCGGCTGACCCGCCGACGGGATCCCGCCGACAGTCAACACGAGCGGCACATCGGTCGCCGGCGTCACCTCCGCCGGCACACGGAAATTCACCTGGATCACTCCCGCGACCAGGCCCGGCGCAGGCCCTGCATAATGGATCTCCGCCGCGCGGCCGCCCACGGCGACCGCCACCTGGCCGCGCAGCTCAGCGAGCGGCGGCTGGCTGATCTCACCGTCAAGCGCCGGCGGAATCGTCTGCCCGCCGCCGGTGGCGTAGATCGCCACGATCTCGCCGCGCCCGGCGGCGTTTTCGGCGCCGTTCACATTGCCGTCCTCGTTGATCGCCGCCGCCGGACCGCGACCGCTCGCGTCCAGGGTGAAGATGCCCGGGCTCGATGGCGCCACCAGGAGCGGTACGAAATCCGTCAGCCGACCCCGGTGCTCGGCCTCGACGAACACGGTGCGGCCTGCCGGAAGCGCGAACGGCGCCACCGCGGCGAGCTGCGCCGGCGCCACGTAGATCATCGGCGCGGGCGTCCCGTTGAAGTAGACGCGCGTCGAGGCGAGCGTCGTCGCGACGCGGCCGCTCGCATCCAGCGTCCCCTGGATCACCTCGCCGACCGTCAGCCCGCCGGCGAACAGCGTCATCAATAGTCCGGGCGCTGCACGACCGGTCTGGTAGCTGGCGGCGTTGGCGACTCCGTTTTCGGCCAGCGTCAACGTGCGCAGCGAGCAGGCTCCGCCGGGCTTCTCGGGAAGCGCGCTCACCTGGGGCGGCTTGACGTCGCAGAACGAGCGCGGCCCATTGGAGACGTTGGCCGCAGTCAGCAGGAAGCTCGCCATCTCCGCGACGTTATGCCCGAAGTCGCAGTAGGCGCCGACGTTGATCGTCCCGGCGAGCAGCGCGCGCCACAACCAGTTCTGGATCCCGATCGGCGACAGGTTGCGCTCGTTGTAGGTCTGGTCGCAGTTGGGGCTCTCGCAGCAGGTCGCGTGGGGAAAGCCGTCCACGTGGCGCGCCTCATGCGCCACCAGCCCGAGGCGGCCGGAGAGTCCCTGCCAGCGCCGCGCCGCGTCCCGGTTGGCCGCGTCGAGAGTGTTCAGGGCGATGAATGTCCTTCCCTCGAGCTGCTGGCAACAAACGCCGGCTGCCGCCCCCGGAAGGGGCATGATGTTGATACCGGCGATCTTCGACTTCATCCAGTCGTACATTCGCAGGCTGGTCCACGGCAGGTAGCCGCCGCGGCCGCGGTCCATATAGTAAAGCACCCGCAGCGCCTGAACGTAAATGAGCTCCTCGGTCAGCAACGCGAGCGGCATCCGCGAGATCGGCTCCGTACAGGCCAGTTCGCCCGAGGGCACGCCGCCGCGCCGGATCTGGAAATCGGCGCGTATCTGCCGGTAGGCAGGGTCGTTGGTCGGGCACTGGTCCACCAGCCGCGCGATGTGCACGATGCCGGTGTCGCTCACCACGGGGATGTCTCCCTGCGCCACGATGGCCCGGCCCGAGCCCGCGGCCATCAGGAGAAAGGCGGCCGCAAAGAATCGCCAACCGCTCCCTAACGGTCGCGGCTCGGTTTCGGCGCGAGTACCCATTCGGCAAGCTCCTCCATGCTATCCACCAGCAGGTCCGGCGGATCCTCGGCGAGCGTTTCCGGCTGGAAGCCGTAGGTCACACCGCAGGAGCGGATGCCGGCGTTGCGCGCCGTCCGCACATCGACCGCGCTGTCGCCCACCAGCATCGTTTTATCCCTCCCCGCGCCCAGCTCCTCCAGCAGCCGCTCCACTCCCGCCGGGTGGGGCTTTTTGTGCTCGAAGCTGTTGCCGCCGTAAATGCGGGCGAAGTGCGATCCCAGCCCCAGACCCGCCACCAGCGACTGACTGAAGCGCACCGGCTTGTTCGTCAGCACGGCCATACGGATTCCGGCCGCGCGGAAGCGGTCGAGAGACTCGGGCACGCCGGCGTAGAGCGTGGTGTGGTCGAGCATGTGGTCGCGGTAATACTCGAGGAAGAACTCGAGCGCTTCCTCGACCTCCTCCTCGGTGGCCCGCGGCCCGAGCGCACGCCGGATCAACACCGGCGCGCCGTTGCCGACGTAGGAGAACACCTTCTCGTGGTCGAGCGCCGGCAGGCCCATGTGCGCGCGCGCCGCGTTGACCGACTGCGCCAGGTCCCGTTGGGAGTCGATCAGCGTTCCATCCAGGTCGAAGATCAGGAGGTCCACTTACAGATCCTGCCGCGGAAGCGCGTGGACGTCGCGCCGCAGGGTCTCCTCCCAGATGCGCTTGACGCGGTCATAGCTGTCATAAAAACCGTCGCGCAGCTCGCGCGGGGCGATCGCCACCAGCAGCCGCGCCGCCTCCACCACGTACGGGGCCAGGCGGGAGTCCGCCACCGCGCGCGGCGGCGGCTTCACCGAGAACGCCAGCAGCGCCATCACCAGCACGATGCCCACCACCAGGCCGCGCGCCAGACCGAAGGCCGCTCCACCCAGCCTGTCCAGCCATCCCAGACCAGTCCATTTCATCAAAGCCGCCAGCAGCTTTCCGAACACCGCCCCGGCGACGACCACCAGGGCAAACACGAGCGTGAATCCTATGAAGCTGGCGATCGCTTTGTGGCTCACGTAGGGGAGAACAAACGAGCCCGCCGTGCCATAGAACCATATCGCGAGCACCAGCGCGGCGAGTACCGAGACCAGCGCGACCAGCTCGCGCGCCAGTCCCTTCCGCAGACCGGCGACGATCGAGCAGGCCAGGATCACGGCGAGGACGACGTCCAGCCAGTTCACTTCCGGCCGCCGCCGTCCCGGCGGTTCTCCAGGGCGTTCCCCGTGAGCAGCCGGTACGCTTCCAGGTATTTTTCGCTCGTGCCCCGCGCCACATCGCCGGGCAGCGCGGGAGCCGGGGGCCGTTTGTCCCACCCGGTCGACTCCAGCCAGTCGCGCACGTACTGCTTGTCGTAGGATGGCTGCGGCCCGCCCGGGCGGTAGTCCGCCTGCGGCCAGAAGCGCGAGGAATCCGGGGTCAGCACCTCGTCGGCCAGCACCAGCTCGCCGTCGATGAAGCCGAACTCGAACTTCGTGTCGGCGATCAGGATGCCCCTGCCCGCGGCGTAGGCGGCCGCGCGGCTGTAGATGGCCAGCGTCAGCTCGCGCAGCCGCGCCGCCAACTCTCCGCCCACCAGGTTCGCCATCACCGCGAGGGAGATGTTTTCATCGTGGCCCGTCTGCGCCTTGGTCGCCGGGGTGAAGATCGGCTCCGGAAGCCGGCTGCTCTCCGCGAGACCGCCGGGTAGCGCCAAACCGCACACGGTCCCCTGGCTGCGGTATTCCTTCCAGCCGGAGCCGGAGAGGTACCCGCGGGCGACGCATTCCACCTCCACCATGCGCGCGCGCCGCACCAGCATCGAGCGCCCCTCGAGCTGGTCGCGAAACCGCGGCAGCGGATCCGGGTACTCGTCCACGTCCGCGGTCAGCAAGTGCACCGGTACCAGATCGCGCAGAAAGTCGAACCAGAAGATGGAAAGCTGCGTCAGCACTTCGCCCTTGCGCGGGATGCCGGTGCCCAGCACGTAATCGAACGCCGAAATACGGTCGGTGGCGACGATCAGCAGCTTGTCCTGGACGCGGTAGATGTCGCGCACCTTGCCGCGGGAGACCAGCTCGACGCCCGCGAGGTCGGTGGTGAGCAGCACGGGGTGGGGATCGGTGGTCGCGCTCATGCCCGCGAGATCCTGTCCCAGGTCATTTCCGAACCGCTGACGATGGCCTCCAGAGCCATCACCGCGGTGAGCGTGCTCTCGGCCGCCGCGAAGCCGGCGTTCTCGATCTTTCCCGTGCGCGCTCCTTGGATGAACTCGCGCACGGCGTCCTCGGTGATGTCGTGCTTGGTTTCCACGCGCTCCGGCGCCTGCTTGTCGCGCCAGATGGTGTAGCCCTGGCGCGAGACGTTGACCGCGCCCTTCTCGCAGATAAAGGTCTCCGACACGTCCTGGAAACCGCCCGGCGTGCGGAACTGGTTGGCGCTGTAGCTGAACACCATCCCGTCGGCGAACTGGAAGGTGCACGCCAGGTTGTCGAAGATGTCGCCGGAGAGCTCGCGGTAGAAGAACCAGTTGCGCACCCGCTCCTCGGCGGCGGCGTGGCCCGTCTTGATCGCCGGTCCGCCGCCGAGCCAGGCCGCGCGCACCATCTTGATGGCGCCCAGCTCGCCCGATTTCACCACTCCCTGGGCGCGGCGGTAATCGGCGCCGTAGCGCTGCTGGTAGTCGACGGTGATGCGCCGGGTTTTGTCCGCTTTGCGCGCCGCCTCGGTCACCCGCCGGCAGCCGGCCGCGTTCACTGCCGCCGGCTTTTCCATGAAGATGTGTTTGCGCGCCGCCACCGCCGCCTCGAAGTGCTCCGGGTGCAGGTAGGCGGGCGTGGCAATCAGCACGGCATCGACGTCGCTCGCCAGCAGATCCGTGAAGGCGCGGTAGCGCCGCGCGCCGGCGAACCGCTTCTCGGCGGCCGCGAACCGGTCCTCGTAGATGTCGCATACCGCGGTCACCTTGGCGAACTCGTGCTTGGCGAAGATGCCGCCCACGTAGAGGCCGCGGTTGCCGCATCCGATCACACCCACCGAGAGCGCGGAGTTGGCCTGCGCCCCGCGCACCTGCTGCGGCCGGGCGATCAGCAGGCCGAGGCCTGCCGCGGAGCCCTTCACGAAATCACGCCGACTGGATTCATCGCTCATGGGAAGTCCTCCTGTTGCTCCGCTCACTGCGGTCGCGGCTCGGTAACGATGGTCGCCGCTCGGCAACGCAACCGCTTTCATTATACTGGGGAATCCCGATGAAGCTCTCCATCCTGGTGCCGGTCTACAACGAACGCACGCTGGTGGAGGAGAGCCTGCGCCAGGCGCTGCGCGCCCCTTTACCGGAGGACCTCGAGCGCGAGATTATTCTGGTCGATGACTGCTCCAGCGACGGCACTTGGGAGATCCTCGAGCGGCTGGCCGCGGCCGAACCCCGCATCCGCCTCATCCGGCACGCGGTGAACCAGGGCAAGGGCGCCGCCGTCCGCACGGCCATCCACAACGCCACCGGCGACTTCTGCCTCATCCAGGATGCCGACCTCGAGTACGACCCCAACGACTATCCCACCCTGCTGCGACCGCTGCTCGACGGCCGCGCCGACGCCGTGTTCGGCTCGCGCTACATGGCGGGCGTGCAGACCCGCGTGCTGCCGTTCTGGCACTCGCTGATCAACAAGAGCCTCACCGTGCTCTCGAACATGTTCTGCAACCTGAACCTCACCGACATGGAGACCTGCTACAAGGTGTTCCGCACCAACCTGCTCAAGAGCATCCCGGTACGCTCCAACCGGTTCGGGTTCGAGCCGGAGATCACGATGAAATGCGCCAAGCGCAGGCTGCGGATCTACGAAGTGCCGATCAGCTATCACGGCCGCACCTACGAGGAAGGCAAGAAGATCGGCTGGCGCGACGGCTTCAAGGCGCTGGCCACCATACTCTACTACTGGCTGATCGATGACCTCTACGTCGAGCCCTACGGCCGCGCCCATCTCAACAACCTCAACGGCACGCCGCGATACGTAAACTGGATCACCCACCGGCTGCGCCCGCACCTGGGGGACCGGGTGCTCGAGCTGAGCGCCGGCATCGGCACCATCAGCGGCCGCCTGATGGGCCGGCGGCTTCACTATGTCGCCTCCGAAAGCGATCCGCTCTACTTGCACGCGCTACAGAACCGCTTCCTGCGCTCCCCCAACGTGGCGGTGCTGAACCTCGATCCCGGGCGGCGGGCCGATTTCCAGGCCCTCGCCGAGACTTTCGATACGGTGGTGTGCCTGAACGTGCTCGAGTACCAGACGGACCCTGCCGGCACGCTGTCCTCGATTTTCATCGCGCTGCGGCCGGGCGGGCGCTTGCTGCTGCTGGCGCCCCAGGGGCCGGCGCTCTACGGCTCGCTCGACCGCACACTCGGGCACCGCCGCCGGTTCCGGGCTCGCGAGCTGCGCCAGATGCTCGTCCAGGCCGGCTTCCAAGTGGAGCGGATTCACGATCTGAACAAGATCTCGACGCTCGCCTGGCTGGTTTACTCCCGGCTGCTGCGGCGCCACCAGATCAACAAGCTGACGCTGAAGCTGTTCGACATGAGCGTCTGGATATGGCGGCGGCTGGACCCACTGTTGCCGTGGCGTGGATTATCGCTGATCGCCGTTGCGCGGAAGCCGGACCCGTAACAGACCGTGGCAGAAGTCTGGACAGGCGAGGACGGGTAGTGCGCTGTTTGTGTGTCCCTGGAGATGATCGGGTTTTTTCTAAGGCTACAATGGTGGCTGTGAAAGCCTCATTCATCCCTGGAGATCTGCACCTCAGCGAAACCCAAGACGGGTTTCATGTCGTGGTGATGCAAGGACAGGAGATTTTCAGGGGTCGTTCGCCGAAAGCAGCAGCCACGAAATTCAACTCCCTCCGGCGCGACATGGAGTCGAGATACCCGGTCGCCGAGATGACCCCAGAGGAAAAAGTGGAGGCGTTTCGGAGAGCCTCGCTAGATGCGATGGTTGGCCACAACAGCATTGGTGGGCGAAAGAAGAAGACGACGGCTGGCGGAACCCGCACCTTCGGCGGCTGATTCCTTGGTTGTGATACTATCGCGGCCTGGGTGCCTGACGATCCACACCATTTCGACTTCGACCTTGATCGGGGTATTCGGTCTCAGGTTGTTGAGAAGCTAGAGGCTAGCCCACTCCTTGCGTTGGCGAGTGGCGTAGGGCCGGACGCCAGCGGGATCTACGCCCTTTACTTCAAAAAACGGCTCGTGTACATTGGCAAGGCGTCGAAGGGGACCACCAAAAGTAAGCGAACATTGCGCGGCCGCCTTGCTGAGCATATCTCCAAGATCGGCGGGCGGCCTAGCATTGTGCGCAGCGACATGGCCTGCCGCTATCTGACGTTTGCTAGCGAGTGGTGGGTGTTCGCGGCCGAATTTGCGCTCATCACCCACTATCAACCGGAATGGAACGCAAGCGGCTTCGGCAGCAAGATACCCGGCGTGGGTCGCCCTGGAACGTCCAGAGTGAGCCGATGGGATGAGCTATTTCCGAAAGGGTGAGTGCCGCTCGCAGTTATCGCTGTTACGGCAGACGATCCAAAAACAGTGCCGCTTACGGGCGTGGTGAGCCTCCTTCCACTTCGTGGAAACCATTGGCCCGTTTCTGATCTTGATGATTAGGTCGCACACAGTGAATCCAGCTTCTTCAGCCATTCGCATGAAGTCGCAGTGCGGCCATTTCGATTTGTGGTTGTTCACCATGTCCGTGATCTTGGCAAGCAGTAGCCCATCCGGCTTCAGTACTCGCCGAGCTTGCTTCAGGAATGGCGGATACAGGTAGCTCAAATTCCAATCATGCTCCTTGCCGCACTCTACTGTTGCACCGAAGTCCACATCGAATCGTTTTTTGCTTTTGTCGCGGCCCTGCGGTCCAACGTGCGGCGGATCGTACACGACGACGCCGAATTGTGCAGAGCGTACGCCTGTCATTTTGCGATTGTCCCCGACAATCGCCGGTTTGTGCTGTGGGTCAATATCCATCGAAACGACGTGACGCGCAGAGTCCTTCCAGAAACGCCCCGCGTTGTAGGTCGCGTCCAAAATCGGCTCAGGCGGAATGGTTGCGTAGAACTTGAACATCGCTTCGAGCAGATCGCCGTCGCTTCCTTCCCAAACGCTGCTGATTGGCACGTAGGTCGAAGTCGTTTGACAGGTTGAGGGAACAGTGGCGGCGTTCATCTCTTTTATATAGCCTACACCATTCTCTTCAAGAACCATCTGAGTGGATAAATGTTTCACGCGGCCTCCAGTAGTTCGCGAACGCTCCAGATGTGACCCTCGATTCCGGCAGCCATTGCGGGCGTCATGCGCAACGATTTGTGGACTCGGCAGAAGTTGTAGAAGCAAAACCATAGTGCGACGGCAGCCCAGTGGTTCTCCCATTTTTTGGAGAACGCATTGGTGAGCCGGGTGAATCGCCGGGTGCCCATGCGCACGCTGAGGTTTTGCCGCTCGACTATCGAAGTGCAGATGCGGTCGGGGTCGGGTTGCCCCATGACTGGGACTACCTCCACGGAGGCGACCTCCGCAGGGCTGTAGCGGGCTTCACCGTCGCTCGGAGCCCGGTACACCTTGATGAGTTGTGCGAAGTCGCAGCGGTCTTCCAGCGTGTTCGGGATGGCAGTCTTGTAGGGTGCGAAGCCGTCAGTCGTGATCTGGAAATGGCCCCGTGCGGTAGCGTGGCGGACGCCCTCGATAAACACGTCGGTGGTCGCCTGGTCACGTTTGCCCATTGCGATGTTGAGCACCAGCTTGCTGTGGCGTTCGATGGCCACGAATACGTAGCAGTCGCCCAAGTTCTGATCGTCTTCCGGCTTGAGCCGCTTCTGCTTTTTGCCGATGAAGCTCCACAGCTCGTCACATTCCACGTCCCGTACCGCAACGCTGCGAACGCGCTCAGCCATGATGCGCTCGCACTTCTCACCAGCGACCACCAGGAGCTTGAGAATCGTTCCAGGGTGAACGTCAAGGATTCGGGATACGCTGGCGACGCTGTTTCCCTCCAGGAGCATCGCGAGGATGACTTCAGCCTTCTCCATCGGCAGCGCACTACCCGAGGACGCCTGTCCCACCAGGCTTGCGGTTACACTGAAAGGTTCATGCCGTACCACTTCCGCCACGCCATCTGCAACGAGGTCTACCAGGGCTGGTCGTTTGCCGACGCCTGCCGCGACGCGCGCGCGGCCGGCTACGAAGGCCTGGAGATTGCGCCCTTCACGTTGGCCGACGACCCGGCGCGCATTCCCCAGGACCAACGGCGTGCGTATCGCGCGATCCTGGATGGAGAAGGGCTGCGGCTGGTGGGGCTCCACTGGCTGATGGTCGCGCCCAAGGGTCTCCACGTCACCACGCCGGACGCCGGGCTGCGCGGGCGAAGCTGGCGGCACATCCACGACGTGGTCGACCTGTGCGCCGACCTGGCCGGCGATGCGGCGCGCGACACCATCATGGTATTCGGCTCGCCCAAGCAGCGCGCCACCGAGGGACGCATCCGCCGTGAAGAAGCCACGCGCCACTACGTCGAGGGGCTGAGCGGCGTGGCCGGGCACGCCGAGGAGCGCGGCGTGACGATCCTGGTGGAAGCGCTGCCGTCCAAGGAATGCGACGTGGTGAACCTGCTCGATGAGGCCGCCGCCATTGTCGCCGAAATCGGAAGCCCGGCGATCCGCACCATGTTCGACAGCCACAACGCGGCCGACGAGCGCGAGCCCCACCCGGCGTTGGTCGACCGCCACTTCGATCTCATCCGCCATGTCCACGTGAACGAGCTCGACGGCCGCCACCCGGGCACCGGCGGCTACGATTTCGCCTCCCTGCTGGCGGTGCTGGGGCGCCGCGCCTACACCGGCTGGGTATCGCTGGAGGTCTTCGATTTCTCCCTCGGAGCCGAGAACATCGCCCGCGAATCGCTACGATACTTAGAGGCGCGGATCGAGAACCTGGGCGCATGAGCGAATACGTGGTCACCGGAGGCGCCGGCTTCATCGGCTCGGCGGTGGCACGCGCTCTGCTGGAGCAGGGCGCCCCGCGCGTGGCGGTAATCGATAATCTCCTCACGGGCAAATCCGAGAACCTCGCCGAGGTCGCCGCCCGCGTCGACCTCCACCGCATCGACATCCGCGACTACGCGGCTCTGCTTCCGGCGCTGGCCGGGGCCCGCACCGTATTCCACATGGCCGCCATCCCGTCGGTGCCGCGATCGATCGACGAGCCGGTCCCCTCGCACGAGGTCAACATCGACGGCACGTTCCAGGTGCTGCGCGCCGCCGTCGATGCCCGCGTCTCGCGCGTGGTCTACGCGGCCTCGTCTTCGGCCTACGGCGACACGGAGGTGCTGCCCAAGACCGAATCCATGCTTCCCCGCCCCCGCTCACCCTACGCAGCGCAGAAGCTGACCGGAGAGCTCTACGCCTCGGTGTTCGCGTGCTGCTTCCCGATCGAAACCGTCTCGCTGCGGTTCTTCAACGTGTACGGGCCGCGCCAGGATCCCTCCAGCCCCTATTCCGGAGTCATTTCGCTGTTCATGAAGGCGATTGTCGAGCGCTTCCCGCCCGTCATTTTCGGCGATGGCGAGCAATCACGCGATTTCACCTACGTTGAGGACGTCGCGGCGCTGTGCCTGAAGGCGGCGCGCGCCGCCGGAGTTTCCGGTAAGACTTACAACGCCGGCAATGGCGGCCGCTACACCCTCAACCAGGTCTGGGAACTGTTACAGAAGATCGAGGGGATCACGCTCGCGGCCCGCTACGGCGCGCCGCGCACGGGCGATGTGCGCCACTCCCAGGCGGACACAACGGCGGCTATCCGCGAGTTGGGCCACGCGCCTCGCATCAGCCTGGAGGAAGGCCTCCGTCGTACCCTGGCCTGGTTTCGCGGCGCGCGCGCCTGCTGACAGCGCTCACCGCCGCGAGAGGTCGCGAATAAAGATGTCCTTGAACCACATGTTGCCCTGCCCGCCCGAATGGAGCTGCAAGGCGATGGCTCCGTCGGAGGACTTTGGCGTCGGGTCGGTGAAATCCACCAGCACGACTCCGTTCAGCCGCGAGACGTAGCGGTTCGCCTCGACCTTCACCTGGAGGTCGTTCCAGTCGTTCTGCCGCACCACCCCTTCGTTCTCCGGCGCGGGCCAGACGATCCAGGCGCGACCATCGCCGTAGACACCGCCAGTGTGGTGGTTGATCTGGCAGTCGACCTCGATCTGCAATCCCTGGCTGACGTGCGGCGTGCCGGGCTTGAAATCGACGTGAAAGAAGACGCCGCTGTTGCCGGCGCCTTCGCACTTGAAGCGGATCGAAAGATGAAAGTCCTTGTAATTCTTCTCGGTCTTGAGGTAGCCGTATTCCTTGGTGAGGGCGATGCCGTTGATGGCGCCGTCGCGGACCTCCCACTTTTCCTGGCCGACGTTGACCCAACCGGTGAAGTCCTTGCCGTTGAACAGGGAGACCCAGTCCTCACCGGGCCTGGCGGAGCGCTGGGCGTGGAGGACCGGGACGGCGAGCGACAGTACGATAGCGCATGTTCGCAGCAGCATTGTTCGGAGAACCATGGCTGTCATGATAGCGGAGTCCGCCTAGTCGGCGCCCAGCTCCCGGCGAATGACAGCGGCGATGCGATGGGCGTACTCCTCAACCTGCTCGCGGCTGCCGGCTTCCACCATCACGCGCGCCAGCAACTCGGTTCCGGAGAAGCGCACCAGCACGCGTCCGTTGGAACCGAGGGCATCCTCGACGGCGCGAATCTCCGCGCCGACGGCTGGGAGTTCCGCCAGCGGCTTCTTCTGGCGGACGGGGACGTTGAGAAGAAGCTGGGGATAGCTTTCCATCCCGCCGGCCAGCGCATCCAGGTCCTTTCCGGTCTCGCCCATCACTTCCAGGACGCGCAGCGCGGTCAGCAGGCCGTCGCCCGTGGTGGTGTAGTCGAGGAAAATGACGTGACCGGACTGTTCGCCGCCGAGTACGGCGCCGCAGCGGCGCATCTCCTCCAGCACGTACCTGTCGCCGACCGGAGCGCGCAGCAGACGCACGCCGAGACGGGCGAGGGCCTGCTCCAGGCCGAGGTTCGACATCACGGTGGCGACGACGACCGGCGAGCCGTTACCCGAATGCAGGCGCCGGTGGGCCAGCCGGTGCGTTGCAGCCAGGAGCAAAACGTGGTCGCCATCGACAATCTTTCCGGAGTGAGAAACGAAAATGGCGCGGTCGGCATCGCCGTCGAACGCCACGCCGAGGTCGGCGCCGGTCTCGATCACGCGGCTGCGAAGACCGTCGATGTGCAGCGCGCCGCAGTCCTGGTTGATGTTGCGGCCGTCGGGCGAGCAGGCGATCGAGTCGACGCGCGCGCCGAGCCGCGCGAACAGCGCCGGCGCCAGGCGGGAAGCGGCGCCGTGGGCGCAGTCGATCACCAGGTGTACGCCGGCAAGCGAAGCCTTCATCGTCGCGGCGAGTGAATCCAGGTACTCGGAGTCCAGCGACTCTTCGACCGCGAGCGAAGCAGGCCGCGCCGCCAGGGGGGATTCGAGCAAACGGAAAATTTCCCCTTCGAGCAAATGCTCCTGGGCGTCGGGGATCTTGTAGCCGGAATGGTCGAATACCTTGATGCCGTTGTCGTGGTAGGGGTTGTGGGAAGCCGAGATCATCACGCCGGCGACGAACGGACCGGTGCGCGTCAGGTACGCCACGCCCGGAGTCGTGATCAGGCCGGCGAAGCGTGCCTTGACGCCGTGATGCGCCAGCCCGCCCGCCACCTGTTCCGCTAGCGAGGGCCCGGACTCGCGCGTGTCCATGCCGATGACGACCTCCGGATGCGGGCTGTGCCGAGCCGACCAGGCGCCCAATGCGCAGCCGGCGGCGTGAACCGTGAGCGGGTCGAGCGGGTAATCTCCGGCGCGACCGCGAATGCCGTCGGTGCCGAACAGGTGGCGAATCATTGTCAACTAATATGTGTCAACTAATATGTGTCAACTAATATGTGTCAACTACCGTGTGTCAACTACCGTACGGGACGAACCTGGATGCGCACTTCCACCATCGGGACGGATTCGAAACGCACCTGCGGATCGGCGACATAGGTGGGAACCTGAAATGTCCGCTCGCCGGACACCGCGCTCAAATCGAGTGGGTCCGTGTGCACCGCCTGGATGCGCCGCACGCGTGCCCGGGGACCAACAATGCGCAGCGAGGAAGGCGTAATCACCGGAGGCTCCATCTCATATCCGTGCGGCGGCGGCGAGGAAACTCTCAACTGAACGGGCACCTCCGTGGACAACCGGGGCTCGAACTGAAGCCGCACTTGTGCTGGAACGGCGCGGGACAACACCACGCCCTCCGGCAACCTCAGGTTGCTTTGCCCGATGGTGAACGTGCGCTCGCCGGCCCGGCGCACACCCGCCAGGTCGAACACCACGGCGGCTTCGGCGAGCGAGGCGACGCTCAACTTGCCTGCCGGTCCCAGCAACTCCAGATGCACCCTGTCGATAACATCGGAGCTCATCTCGAGATCTTTAGGGATGTTCTTGTACTGCACCGGCGCCCAGGCCGAAGTGGCCAGCTCGGGGTCGCCGACATCGCCGACAAAAGCCAGCCATAGAATCACGGCGAGCCACACCGAGAGCAGTTTCCAGCCGAGGTTCTCCGTGACGAATCTCCTCATCTGTTCCCCGCCTCGCCGCGTTCGGCCTCCCCGGCGGGTCCGCCGGCCGTCACACTCTCCCCCCCCGGCCTCGCCTTCGACCTGGCCGGTTCCCCGGTCAGGCACTCCCGCGCCCGATCCAGGGTGACGTTGGACTCGAGCTCGCCGCCGGTGGCGATCGAGATCCACCCGTTTTCCTCGGAAACCAGCACAGCCACGCAGTCGGCCTCCTCGGTGATCCCGATGGCGGCCCGGTGCCTGGTTCCAAGGGTGGTCATCAGGTTCGGATTCATCGTCAGGGGAAGGAAGCAGCCGGCCGCCGCCACACGGTTCCCGTGGACGATGACGGCGCCGTCGTGCAGCGGCCCACCCGGCTGGAAGATAGAGAGCAGCAGGTCGCGCGTGAGCGCCGCGTCGAGCTGCACACCGCTTTCAATGAATGTGCGCAGGCCGATCTCGCGCTCCACCACCACCAGCGCTCCCGTGTTGCGATGGGCCAGGTGCTCCAGCGCCAGCAGGATCTCCTCGGCCGATTCGTACCGCTGCATGCGCGTGGGCGAGGAGAGCCATCGTCGCAGGCCGATGCGCGCCAGCATCCGGCGGATCTCCGACTGGAACATCACGATCAGCGCAAAGGCCGTGTAGGGCGCCACCGTCGCTATCACCCAGCGCAGCAGCTCCAGGCGGGCCCAGACTGCAACCACGTAAACCAGCACCAGGACAAAGATGCCGCTGAGAATCGGCGCGGCGCGGCGGCCGCGGACGATCATGAGGAACTGGTAGATGAGCAGGGCGGTGACCAGAACGTCGACGACCGCAATCAGGTTGAGCTTGGGCACCGTGGATGAGATCAGCGCGACAGGCATCCCGGGTAAACCGATCGGCCCTTACCCCTCGAACCGATACACCGCCTGCGCCAGGGGGATCCCCCGGACTTCGATGCGACGAAGGTCGGCGCATCCCAAGCCAAGCGATTCGGCCAGCAGCAGCGTGTTGTCGCACTCGCGGAACGGAGCCGTCCCGCGCGCCGCGCGGGGATCGTATCCCATGACGGCGGTCGAGACCGTGTCGGTGGTGACGGCGTTGGTGCCGACCACCAGCACCCCGGGGCGAACGTATTTCAGGCCGCGGATCCACGGGCCTTCCCCGCCGGTCACCGTCTCGATGCCGTCGACGATCGAGATGTCGATGGGCCGGGCGGCGACCAGCTCGGCCGTGATCCGCGGCATGCGGTAGGTGGACTCGCGGCTGGAAGCGGGGTCGCGCTCGGGCTCGGCGATCCGCGCCGGCTGCCGCTTGCCGTAGTGGCAGGTGTTGACCCGGCCCTTGGTGGGGTTCTCGTTGGGCTCGTCGAGGCCGGCGTCATCGCCGTAGATGGAAGCCGGCGTGATGCCGAAGATATTCTTCATCGCCAGAGTGATCCCGCAGGTAGCGTGATTCTTCAGTTTGGCCATCGAGACGAACACGTCGGTCTCCTGGTAGGCCTGGTTCAGATGATAGGAGGGGAACAGCCACCCGCCGCCGGGCACCGGGAACCGGACGTATCGCTTCCCCTTGCCCAGGCCGTTGGTGTTGACGAACTCGACGTGGGGCGCCGCGGCGGCCAGCGCGCGCACGTTCCAGCCGGAGTCGAGCATGTATTCCTCCAGCGGCCCCGCCGTGGCCCAGGCGCTCTCGACAAACCGGATGCGCCGCGCGCCCGCCCGGCCGAGCAGGTGTGCGAACGCCCCGATCATCTTCGGATGCGAGTAGTGGGTCACTCCCAGCGGCTTGCCCTCAAAGCGCAGCCCCGGGCTCCCGGTGAGATTCAGCTTGATGGTAACGGTCTTGCCGCGAACCAGGCGCGCCAACCCGCCGAGCTGATCGAACTGGTTCCCCATGACGGCAACCAGGTCCTCGTCGTAGGACGCGCAGCGGGCGATGGAAACGGGTGGCGCGGGCGGCTCCTTGGCGGCAAGGGAAGCGGCCCCGGCCAGGGCAAGCAGCTCACGGCGGGTCATGTCCTCAAGTTTAGCTCACCTCCGGCGGCGTGGTACGTATATTGAGTAATGAAAGTTCTATTGCTGGCGTTGGCAGCGTCGTGCTGGGGGCAATCCACGCCCAAGCCGGTGGCGGTCGGAGAAATCTTCCCGCGGATCGACGATTACCTCCAGCGCCTGGTTCCGTTCGGATACGCGGGCACGGCGCTGGTAGCCACCGACGACCGAGTCCTGGTGGCGAAAGGCTACGGGATGGCGGACCGCGCGCGAGGCATCCCGATGTCGCCGGAGACGGTGATCAGCATCGGCTCGATCACCAAGCAGTTCACCGGGGCGGCGATCCTGAAGCTCGAGATGCAGGGCAAGCTGCGCGTGGAGGACACGCTGTCCTCGCATTTCGCCGACGTGCCGCCGGACAAGGCGACCATCACGCTGCACCAGCTCCTCACGCACACCGCCGGCCTGGAACCCGACTACGGACCCACCGATTACGAGAAGGTCGCGCGCGAGGAGTACGTCGAGCGAGTGCTGGGGCGTCCATTGGCCAGCAAGCCGGGCGAGCGCTTCCGATACTCGAACGCCGGCTACAGCGTGCTGGCGGCGATCGTGGAAAAGGTCTCGGGCCAGGGCTACGACGAGTTTCTGCAAGAACACCTGTTTGGGCCGGCGAAGATGACGCGCACCGGCTACAAGCGGGCGGGGTGGAGTCGCGACGAGGTGGCCGTGGGCTACCGTGGCGAGGAGACCTGGGGAACCATCCTCGAGCGCATCGCCGTGGAGGGCGCGCCTTACTGGAACCTGCGCGGCAACGGCGGCATCCACTCGACCCCCGGTGACATGTACCGCTGGCACCTGGCGCTGGCAGGCGACGTCGTGCTCTCGAAACAGGCACGGGAGAAATTCCAGAAAGGGTACGCCCAGGAAGGCCGGCAGGCGGACACCCATTACGCCTACGGCTGGTCGGTGGGAACCGGTCCGCACGGGCGCCTGGTGGAGCACAATGGCGGCAACGGGATCTTCGCCGCCGATTTTCTGCGCTACCTGGATGCCGGCCTGGTGATCTATGTCGCCTCGACCGATTCGGCGATCAGCGCCACACAGTTCAGCCACCGGCTGGCGCGAATCGCTTTCGGCGAGGAAGTCCCTTTTCCCCCTAAGACGGTTGCGCTGGAAGTCGCCGCGCTGCGGAAACACGAGGGCGCCTGGCGGCTCGACTCCGGCTCGCTGATCCACGTGAGGGCCGCCGCGCGCGGCCTGGAACTCGCCGCCGAGGGCCGGGATGCCTTCGCCTTGCTGGCCGTTCCTCCGCGCGACTCCCAACGCGCCGAGACGCTGATGGCACGCGCCGCGGCGATTTTCGAAGCCGGCGCCAAGGGCGACTACGCGCCCTTCCGCGAGGCGCTCGGCAGTGGGCCGCCCGCCGAAGAAGTGAACCAGAGGCAGGCGTCGCTGTGGGCCGAGCGACGGCGGCGATTTGGCGAGTTCCGCAAGGTCGAGGTCCTTGGCGCGCAGAGCCGCGGGCCGGGACTGGCGACCGTGGCCCGGATGGACTTCGAGCGTGGGCAGGAGTATGTGCAGCTCCTCTGGGGTCCGGGTGGACTGATGGGCATCATCCTGATGGAGAAGCCGCCGGGGAACCTGTACCTGCCCGAGTCGGCGGACAGCTTCGTCTCGTTTCAGCTTGCCGCCGGAATCGTCAGCCGGGTGCGGTTCGATGGCGGGCGTTTGCGGATCGGCGAGGCGGTGGCGCAGCGCGCGGAGTGAACTCCCGTCCGATCACACGTAGATCGGTTCCAGTTTGGTGACCACGTAGGCCCCACAGCGCTCGTAGCTTGTGCGCGGGCCCTTGCGCGCCGTGTCCAGGTCGACGCAGATCCAGCCGCGGAAGCCGATCTCCTTCAGCGCGCGATGGCAGGAGGGAAAATCGATTTCGCCGTCGCCCAAGTCGTAGATGCTTGAGAAAAAGCGCGCCTGCTTGGAGTCTTTCGCGTGCACGCGCCCGTTGTCCAGCGCCAGGTCGGCCGCGGGCGTCGTCCAGCGGGCGTCCTTGTAGTCCATAAACATGATGCGCCGCTTGTAACGAGTGAACATCTCGACCACGTTGCTGCCTCCCAGGTGAAGATGAGCCGTATCGGGGGAAAACCAGAACAGCTTCGGATCCGTCAGCGCCATGCATCGGTGCACTTCCTCGGGGCCCTCCACCATCTCGTCCAGGTGGTTGTGCACGCCGGCGCGAAAACCCATCTCGCCGGCCAGCTCGCCGATCTTGTTGAAGCCGTCGCACATGGCGCGGAACGCGGCGTCGACGTTTTCGCCAGCCGGGCGGCGCCCGGGAGGAAAGACCACCAGATGACTGGCGCCGAACCCCTTCAGGAAGTCCATCGCCGCGCGGGCGTCCTTGAGGACGCGTGGGTGCTGCGCCGGATCGTGCGTCGGCCCGCCGAAGGAGATGGTGGCGACGTGCAGGTTGCGTTGCGAGACCTCCTTCTCCATCTGCGCGGCCGTAAGGCTGTAGGTCTTCAGAATCCCGGGGAAGCCGGTGAGCCGGATTCCGATGAACCCGGTGTCGCGCATTACGTCGAGGATGTCGGTGAACGGCAGCGGGCGGAAGTGGCTCCACAGGCCGGCGCTGACCGCCCAGCGGAGGTTGCGGTTGGCGGGGAGTTTTGCGCCGGCGGCAGCAAGGCTGCCGGCGAGAGAAGCAAGCAGGGTTCGTCGTGTCATGTGTTCATGGTACGACGGAAGTGTCGGGCGCCGGGACTCCGGAGCGGCCGCCGGCGGTTGACGCAAAAGTGTGCCATTGGTATACTCAGTGTGTGAGCCTGGTCGTGGATTCCTCGGCGCTGATCACGCTGGCGGGCGGCGGCGCGCTTTCCTTGCTCGCGCTGGCGCCAGGACCGGTGTGCACCGTCCAGGAAGTCTATGAGGAAACCGTCGAGGCCGGGCTGGCGCGAGGCTTTCCCGATGCCGTCGAGATCTCCCACTACTTTCGGGATCAACGGGTGAGTATCCGGTCGCCCCGGCGTGACGAACGCGTCGAGGGCGTCAGCCGAGCGGATTCGCGGGTGTTGCTGCTGGCCGAGGAGTTGGGCGCGGCCGACCTGCTGGTCAACGACCGAACCCTGCTGGGCAAGGCTGTCGAGCGGGGGCTGCCGGCCCGCTTCACGCTGGAGTTCGTTGTGGACTTGTCTGACGCCGGCCGGTTGTCGAGGAAGCGCCGGGATGCGTTGATCGAGAACTTCGTGGCGCGCGGCCGGTATTCGCGCGAGTTTGTCGCGGCGGTTTTGCTGGGGAGGTGACCGATGGATCCCGTCAGGCGTGTTAACACCACCATGCCCGAATCTCTGCTCCGCCGCGTGGATCTCTACAGCCAGCTCAACCTGGAAGACCGAGCGACGGCGATCCGCCAACTGGTCGCCGAGGGACTGCGGGTCAAGATGCAACAGACGGCGCTGGAAATGTACCGCCGGGGGAAAATCACCATTCGCCAGGGCGCCGAGATGCTGGGCATCACCTACTGGGAGATGAATGAACTGCTGCGGGAAAACCACCTGCCCCTGGTGAGCGACATCTCCCTGGCCTTTCGGCGCGGCGCCCGGTCGGTCTCCCGGCCCAAGGGCCGGCTGCCGCGCGGTTAGCGCTCAGAATTCCAGCCGCAGGGCGAACTGCATCTGCCGCGGGGTGCTGAAAGTGGACCGCACCTTGGCGAAATCGGGGCTCTCGAGGTTGACGGTGGGCGTGCCGAGCGTGGGCGTGTTGGTCAGGTTGAAGGTTTCCCAACGGAATTGCAGGCTCATGCCCTCGCGGACCGGAAACGACTTCATCAACCCGAAGTCCCAGTTGAGCAGCCCGTCCGAGCTCAGGATGGCGCGACCGGCGTTGCCGAGTCGCCAGCTTCCGTCCGGATCGCGAGGGGAGGCGAAGGCGCCCTTGTCGAACCACAGGTCGGCGGTGCGCGTCTCCAGGCGCGGATCGCGCACGCGGTCCGGCCACCAGTCGCCGATGCCGGTGGCGCCCAGGCGCTGGCGCGCGTTCGGCACGGTGATGGTGAAGTAGTTACCCGTCTGCACCGAGGCCAGGTTCGAGAGCTGCCAGCCTCCGAACAGGTGGTTCCAGACTCCGCCGCGGTTCATCCACATCTGTCCCTTCCCGAAGGGCAGCTCATAAACGGCGCTGGCGATGAAGCGGTGGCGGACGTCGAAGTTGGAATTGCCGCGGCTGCTGCCGAAGTTGCGAAGATCCATCAGGCCGCCGCCGCCGGAGCCGAACTGTTCGGAGATATTGTCGATGGAATGCGACCAGGTGTAAGCGGCGGAGAAGAACAGGCCGCGCCCGAAGCGCCGCTCCAGTTGCGCATCGAGGCCGTGGTAGCTGGAGGAACCGTACGGGGTGACCAGGTTCACCGTGTTCCACTGCGGGATGCGCCGGCGCTGCACTTCGGTGGCCGGCGGGCCCGGCGGCGAGCCATTCCAGTTGTAGCTGCCGAGGATGTAATTCGAGGATGAGCCGACGTAGGCGGCGGTGAACGAGAGATTGGCAGCCAGTTCGCGCTGCACGGCCAGGTTCCACTGGTAGATGGTCGGGGAGGGCACTTTGTTCTCCCACACCGCCCAGTTCAGGTTGTTGGGCGGCCGGTCGACGCCGCCGAGAAAGCCGGACGGAAAGCCGTCGCTCAACTGGAGGGCGGCCCGGGTGGTGGTGGAGGTGACCGTGACGCGGCGGTTGAAGGGCCAGTTGTTGACCTGGCGCGCGTCGGCGCCGAGCGAGCCCTGGCCTCCGTAGAAGACGCCGGCTCCGGCGCGGATTACCGTCCCGGGGCTCCACTGCCAGGCGAATCCCAGGCGCGGCGACCAGTTGTTGGTGTCGGTGGCCACCAGCGAGCGGCAGGACCAGGAGCGGCCGCAGTGCCCGGCGGGGACGATCTGGTTGAAGGTTCCGCCCGGGCGGATATCGATCTGGTTCATGTTGTCGTATTTTTCAAACCACGGCGAAGTCAGCTCGTAGCGCAGCCCGAGGTTGATCGAGAGCCGCGGGGTGAGCTTCCAATCGTCCAGGGCGTAGAACATGAAGTTGCGAAACCGCATGTTGCCGATGAGCAGCGAGGTGAGCGCGGCCGAGGAGGGCATGCCGAGCAGGAAATCGCCGAGGCTGACGCGCGTGAACTGGCCATCGAAGCTGAAATCGCCGTGGGCGCTGTTGCCGCCGAAGATATCCGAGCGGTTCCAGCGCAGGTCGGCGCCGAACTTGAAGTTGTGGCCGCCGCGGTTCCAGGAGAGGTTGTTCAGGTACTGGTGCACCTGGTGGATCTTGAAGTTTGGCATCGACCCCGGCTCGCCGAAGCCGGTGTAGCCGATGGCGCCGCCGAAGCCGAACTGCGGCAGCCCGAACAGGCGGCCGCTCGACGGGATGCCGGATGCCGTAGCGGGCGTTCACTTCGCCGGCCGGCTCCTGCGACAGCTCGCGCTTGTCGACTTTCTGGCGGACGAAGCCGTAGCGGAATTCGTTGACCAGGGTGGGCCGCAGGATGCGCGTCCAGGAGAAGGCCAACGAGCGGGAGTCGTTATCGTCGAAGGCGCGGTCGTTGTTCTGGCCGCCGCGGGCGGGAGGATCGAAGACCGAGCCGCGGGTGTTATCGAAGCGCAGCAGGCTGAAACGGCCGAACAGCTTGTCGTTTTCGGTGAGGTTGTGATCGACGCGGCCGTCGAGTGCGTCGCGCGTCGTGTTCCACGCCGGGTTGCGGATGAAATTCTGGCGCGTGCCGGTGCCGGTGAAGTTGGGCTCCGGCCACAACTCGATCATCTTCGCCGCGGTCGAGTCGAAGCGCGCGCGCGGGATGCGGTTGTCGGCGAACGGCTGCCCGGTCACCGGATCGCGCAGGATCGCGAGCGACGGGGCGAAGGCGCCGTTGCGCTCCTCCGTCGTGGGCACAATGGCCAGGTCGGTCTGGGCGCGACGCTCGCGGCGGCCCTCCCAGCTTCCGAAGAAAAAAGTCTTGTCGCGGCGGATGGGCCCGCCCAAGGTGGCGCCGAACTGGTTCTGCTTGAGCACCTCGGGATCGGCGCGGCCGTCGCCGTTGCGATCGACGTAGTTGAAGGCGTCGCGGGCGTCGGTTTTGTCATTGCGCAGGTACTCGAAAGCGGACCCGTGTAAGGCATTAGTCCCACTCTTGATGCTGACAATCATGACGGCGCCGGAATTGCGCCCGAACTCCGCCGAGTAGTTGCTGGTCTGCACCTTGAATTCGGCCACCGCGTCCAGCGATGGCACCACCACCTGCATCTTGCGATCCTGCATGCCCATGACGTTGTTGTTGTTGTCGATGCCGTCGACCAGGAAACTGTTCTGCGTCATGGGCTGGCCGTGGGCGTTGAAGCCGCTCTCGCGGTCGCGGCTGCGCGTGGCCGGGATCACCCCGGCGGTCATCCACGCCAGTTGCTGGAAGTTGCGCCCGTTGAGCGGGAGCTGGCGCATCTCGCGCTGCTCGACCACGTGTGCGAGCGAGGAAGTCTCCGACTGCAACAACGGGGTTTCCGCCGTCACCGAGACGGACTCGGCGAGCTGGCCGACGGCGAGCTGAAAGTCGGCCCGCACGCGGTCCTGGGCGCTGAGCTTGATCTCCGCCCAGACAGCGCGCTTGAAGCCTTCCTTTTCCACCTCGACGCGGTAGAGGCCGATTCGCAGCGGACCCACCGTGTAGCTGCCGGAGTCGCCCGTTTCGGCCCACCGGGTCTCGTTGGTCTCGCGGTTGGTGACGGTAACCTTGGCGCCGGGGACGGCGGCGCCGGTAGCGTCGGTCACCAGCCCGGTGACGACTCCCATGTCCTGCTGCGCGGCCAGGAAGAAGGGAACACAGGACAGCAACAGGCAGCGAAGGAACAACCGGTTCATTGGGAACCCACTGTGGTTCCAAACTTACCGCTGCGCGTTCAGCCGAGTCAACCAGATGTTGCTGGTCATTTCATCCAGGCTGAAGACCATCTTGCGGTGATTAACCGTCAAGCCGGTCTGGTTGGGGTTGGCGCGGACATTGGTGAACAGGGAGCGACGCGCGGTGTGGAAATGGGCCACCGCGAGGGCCTCGCCGGCAGGCTTCCTGGAGACCCGGTCGAGCGGCTGCGCCCAGATGCAACGAAATCCGTCGCGCTCGGAGAGGAAATAAAGCAGGTTGCCGTCCGGCGACCAGGCCGGGTTGTGGTTGACTCCGGTCGCGTCGGTCACCGCGATCCAGTCCTTCTCGGGCGCCGTAGCGACGTCCTTCGGAGTCGGAGCGATGAAGACCTGCCGCGAGATGGCACCGGTTTCCGCATGAAAGGCAATCCAGCGATCGTCGGGAGAGAAGCGCGCCGAGCGCAAAGCGAGCCGTGGATGGATCAGCAGTGGGCGCGACTTCCTGGTGGCCAGCACCAGCTCCATCACGTCGGTGATCACGCTGCCGGGCTCATAGAGGATGCTGGCGGCGTCCGACGACCAGGAGGTGGGGTAGCCGCAGTCGTCGCAGATTTTCACCGCCGCGCCGCCCGCCGCCGGGACCAGGTAAAGAGCCTGCTCGGGGTCCTCAATGACGCGATAGACGACCTGGGCGCCGTCCGGGCTTACCTTGGGATAGCCCTCGGCGGCGGGGGTCACGGTGAGCGCGGTGACCCGCCTGGTGACCAGATCCATGAACCAGACATCGCGGTTGCCAGAGCGATCCGAAATGAAGGCCAGCTTGCTGCCGTCGGTGGAAATGGAGGGGTGCGAATCCATGGCGACCGCGTCTTCGGTCAGCCTCTCGAGCTCGCCTTTCCGCAGGCCGCGATTGCTGACCGCCGCCAGCGACCAGACGTCGATGTTGCGCTGGCCGCTGGCGAACACCACACGGTCGCCGGAGACCGAGGCCTGCATTTCCAGGCTGGCGCCCGAGGTCAACCGCCGGACGAGGCCAGTGACTTTCCAGGTCCTGGGGGAAAGCGGAACCTCCCACAGATTCTCGCTGTCCCCGAGCCGCGCGGTGAACACGACGCGGTTTTCGCCGGCCCAGCCTGCGGGCACTGGGGGCAGGTCGCGAAGCAGTCCCCGCTGGCGGAGTACTTCCGCGATTCCGGTTTTGACCGCCGGCCCGGGCTCGAGCGGCGTGACCCACCAGTCGTGCCCCGATTCCTGGGGGCGCTCGAGGTCGCCGCCGGTGCCGCAGAATAGCAGATGGCCATCCGGCGTCCAGACAGGATTGTGCGCGTCGTCGAAGTCCCCGCGGATCTGGCGGGGTGTGCCGCCGGCGGCGGCGACCACGTACATCTTGCCGGGACGCCAGGTCTCGTCGCGAACCCAATAGGCAATCCATTTACCGTCCGGGGAGTAGCGCGGGCCGCGGCCGTCGCGGGCGACGAGTTTCGCCTGGCCGCCAAAAATCGGGATGACGTAGATGCCGCCGCCTTCCCGCTCGGAGCGGAAGGCGATGCGGGAACCGTTCGGAGAAAAGACCGGCTCGCGATCGTCGGCGGCGTGACTGGTGATGCGCACCGCTTCCCCGCCGGCCACCGGCTGCACCCACAGCGAGAGGTTCCCTTCCCCGCCGCGGTCGGAGGAGTAGACCAGCAGCTTCCCGTCCGGCGACAGCGATGGATACCCGGTCAGGCCGGAGTCGGATGTCAATCGCACGAGCACCGCGCCGTCGGCCTGCGCCGGGGATCGTGTCAGTCGCCAGGTGGAAACGGCGGCCACGGCCGCCAGCAGAAAAGCCGCGGCCACCGCCAGCTTCCCCACGCCCCCGAATCGGGGCGTGGCCCCAGCCGCGGGAAGGGCCGGCAGATCGACGGGCGTGGTTTGCGAAGACTCGCGCTTGCCGATTTGCGGCACATAGCCGCCTCGTGGAAACGTGATCAGAATGGAGTCCTGCGCGCCCTCCGACGCGTAATACTCCTTCAGCTTGGCGCGCAGCCGCGTCGCCTCCACGCGCACGATCGAATCCAGGCGCGGATCGAAGGCAGCATCGCGGTCGCAGACTTCCACGCCGACCAGGTACTCCTTGATCTGGTCGGCCTGCCCGCGGCTGGCTTTGTCCACCGTGTACCGGAGAAAGCGCCGCAGCCGCTCGGTTCGCGCGAAAGCGCCGCTGGACTCAATCCGGACGAGCTGCGCCCAGACCGCCTCCTGGGGCAGGCTCACACCGGCCCCGCTGGGCGGCGGTGTGATAGCGCCGGAGGCGCTGTCCGATTTGGACAACTCACTCATGCGGCCACGTCCTGAGTAGCTTAAGAACTTGAGAATAGGCCCGGACCACGAAAACAAGTACCGACGATAACCGCTCCTCCGGACGATTGCAATGGAGCGGTTCTCCCGGTTGCCTATAGTACCTCGGTTTCCAGGGGCGGTGCAAGCAAGTCCTGGGAAGGCAGCCCTTTGGCAACGTTACGGTAACCGTTACCTCGGCGAGACCAGGCGGTATAATACCTCGATGCCGGTTCCATCAAACGGTCCAGAGGGGCCACCCAGGCCGGGAGGGGCCGGGTTGGATGCCGCCAATGATGGGGCTTCGAACCACGACGAGGTGGTTCGCCAGTTGGAACGAGTCCTCGCGCATCGGCTATTCCAGGCTTCCCAGCGTCTCAGCGCCTTTCTGCGCTTTGCCGTGGAGAGCACTCTTGCGGGCCGAGGCGGGGAGCTGAAAGAATCCGTCATCGGCGTGGAAGTCTTCGAGCGCGGCTCCTCCTACAGCCCCCAGGAGGATCCCGTGGTCCGCATTATGGCCTGGCGTCTGCGCAGCAAGCTGGCCGAGTATTATCAGGGCAGCGGCCAATCGGATCCGGTCCTGATCGAGCTTCCGAGGGGAGGTTACGTGCCACGGTTCGCCTCACGCGAACAGCCGGCGGCCGCCGAACCAGCCACGACGTTTCCGCAACAACCGCGCCGGGCCTTGTCGGAGCTCGGCCATCCCGTCGGACGCGAAGAGGAATTGGGCCGCCTGCGCGAGGCGTTCGCATCCGTTTGCGCCGGTACCGGGCTGATGTTGACCGTAACCGGCGACGCGGGCATGGGCAAGACGACGGTGGTCGAGGAGTTTCTTGACGGAATCTCGGACACCCCCGCCTGGGTCGGACGCGGAAGCTGTTCCGAGCGCCTCGCCGAAACCGATGCGTTCGTCCCGGTTTTTGAAAGCCTGGAAAGGCTGCTGCGCGACGAATCCGGAGGCCAGGTTGCGCGCGTGATGATGACCACCGCGCCGGCCTGGTACGTTCAGGTTTCGCCGGAATTGGGCGAGTCCGCCCAGGTTCGCGCGAAGGAAGCCAAGACGGCCACTCACGAGCGCTTGCGGCGCGAGTTCGTTTCCTTTTTCGAGGAACTGTCGCGCACCCGGCCGGTGATCCTGTTTCTGGACGACCTGCACTGGGCCGATGCGTCCACCTGCGACCTGCTCGGCTACCTGGGCGCGCGCATGCGCGCCATCCGCATCCTGATCCTCACGGCCTACCGGCCCGCCGCCGTTCTGGCGCCCAAGCATCCGTTTCTTCCGGTGAAGATCGACCTGGAGCGCCGCGGCGTGTGCCGGGATGTGCCGCTTTCGTTTCTCGGCCGGAACGACATTGAGCGCTTCATCGGGATGCAATTCCCGGCGAACCAGTTCCCGCGGGAATTCACAGGCGTGGTGCACGAAAGAACGGAAGGCAATCCACTGTTCATGACCGACATGCTGCGCTTTCTGCGGGACCGGCGAATCCTGGAGGAGCAGGCCGGGCACTGGCTGCTGGCGCAGCCGGTCAGCGAGGTGCGCAAGGCGATCCCGGTCGGTATTCGCAGCATGATCCGGCTCAAAATCGGCCAGTTCAGCGAGGAGGATCAGCGCCTGCTGCTGTGCGCCGCGGTGCAGGGCGTGCAATTCGATTCGGCCGTGATCGCGCGGGTGCTGGCGCGGGATCCGGTGGATGTGGAGGAGCGCCTCCAGGAGCTGGAGACGGTTCATAACTTCGTGCGCCTGGTGGGCGAGCAGGAGTTCCCGAACCATACCCTCTCGGTCCGGTGCCGTTTCGTTCACGTGTTTTATCAGAACGCGCTGTACGCTTCGCTGACGCCCTCGCGGCGCGCCGAGCAGAGCCTCGCCATCGCGCGGGAGCTGGTTGGTTTCACCGGCGACACCTCGCGCGCCATCGCGGCCGACCTGGCGCTGCTGTTCGAATCCGGGCGGGATTACGCCAGCGCTTCGCAGTACTTCCTGCACGCGGCGCGCAATGCGGCCCGCGTGTTCGCCTATCCGGAGGCCTCCATCCTTTGCGAACGCGGGCTGCGCAATCTGGCAACGCTCCCCCAGTCACGCGAGCGCGACGCGCAGGAGCTGGTGTTTTCGCTCACGTTGGGTATGTCGCTCATGGCCACCCACGGATATGCCGCGCCGGAGGTCGAAAAGACGCACCGCCGCTCGCGGGAGCTTTGCCTCCAGTTGAATGAGGTGCGGCGACTGCTGCCGGTCTTGTGGGGCCTGCACACGTGTGCAATCATCGGCGGCGACCTGGTGCATGCGCTGGAGGTGGCGCGGGAAATGCGCCAGGTGGCGGAGGCGTCGGGGGATCCGATGGCCATTGTCGAGTCGCTCCATGCCTTGGGGACCACTCTCGCCTTCATGGGCCGATTGGTGGAAGCGCGCGAGGCCCTGGAGAGCATTTTCGCGACCTACCCGGTGGACCAGCACACCTTCCACGGCTCGCTCTATGTGCTGGATCCCTGCGTGACTTCGCTCAGCATGTTGGCGCGGCTGCTGGCATTGATGGGTTACCTGGACCAGGCGCTCGAGAAAGCAGCCGCCTCGGTCGAGCTGGCCAACCGGCTGGCTCATCCACACAGCCTGGCCTATGCGACTTTCTGGGTAGGCTGGATCCATTGCACGCGCGGCGAGTACGCCGAAGGATGCCGGCATATCGAGCCGGCCATGGCGTTGAGCCACGACGTGCCGCAGATCCTGGAGTGGGGACGCGTGGTGCGGGGCTCGGCGCTGACCCGCATGGGCCGGGCGGCGGAAGGGATTTCCGAGATTCGTAAGAGTCTCGATCAGCAGCGCGCCATGCGCTCGTTGCTCGAACGCTCGTATTGCCTGACCCTGTTGGCGGAGGCGCTGGGTGGCGAGGGCGCGCGCGAAGAGGCGCTCCTGTTGTGTGACGAAGCTCTGGAATTCGCGCAGCGCACCGAGGGACGCTCCTGGGAACCGGAAACGCATCGCGTGCGAGGCGAAATGTTGCTCGCTTTGGGCGATGACGCGCGGCTGCCCGAGGCGGAAGCCGAATTCCAGTGCGCTCTCCAACTGGCCCGGCAGGCGCAGTGCCGGTTGTTGGAGCTGCGGGCAGCCATCAGTTACTTGCGCCTGCGCCGCCGTCTGGGCGATGCCGCGGGCGCCCGAGCGCTCCTGGCCCAGGTCGCGGGCGGATTCCCCGAGGGGGCAGCTTCGCCGGCGGTATCGGAGGCGTGGAGGCTGCTCGGCGAGTAAAGATGTGGCGCAGACACTCGTGTCTGCCGCGTCGAGACTCGTCTCGACGCCAGCGAATTCTCTTGAGAATTTCCAGCGGTTTCAAGCGGAAGCTGGGGCGAATTGTCGCCTGCATCGAAAACAACCCGTGAAGGCTCGGCTGGTGACCCGAGCGGAGAGCCAGCGGACCGCAGGCGCCGAGACGAGTCTCGGCGCGGCAGGCTGAGAGCCTGCGCCACGTCGGTCGCTCCGCTACCGGAAATTCCTGACCAGCATGATGTCGCTGCCTTCCCGCTCGATGCGGGTGTAGAGAACGCTGGTGCCGTCCGGGGTCACCGAAAAGCCCGCATCCCCGAACTTGGGACGAATGCCGAGGCGCGCCAGGACGGAGAACTGGCCCGAGGAAAACTGGAACATGTGCAGCTCCGCACCGGAAGGAGCATCCGGGTTGATGTAATAGACGCCCTCTTCGGTGATGCCCCAATAACCCCAGTGCCCGCGCTGCAACTCGGGCACTGCCAGGGCCTCTTCTCCCCCGCGGACCGGCACACGCCACAACCCCGGCTGGTCGTGCCCCTTGGCGTAGTAAAGGACTCCACCGGAAGGATCTTCCAGCGCGGCGAATCCACCGTGCCGGGTGACTGGCAGGGCAGTGCCTCCCGCCGCGGGCGCTTTCCACACTTGCCAGGAGCCGCTGCGGTTGGAGGCGAAGTAGATCCAGTCGGCGTCGCCGGACCAGCTCGGAACAACGTCCTCGGATTCTTCGCTGGTAATACGGCGGAGAGCGCCGCCGGCGGTGGAGACGGTGTAGATGTCGGAGTGGCCGGCCGGCCGCGAATCGAACGCCAGTCGCAGACCGTCGGGCGACCAGCGGGGTGTGCCCGTCAGCGGCCCGCCGAAGGAAGTCAACTGGACCGGGTTCGCGCCCGAGGCATCGCACACCCAAATCTCGTCGCTTCCGGAGCGATCGCTGCGGAAGGCGATGCGGCGCCCATCGGGAGAATACTGCGGGCTGGTGTCCTGGCGCGTCGACGAAACCACCCGAACCGCCTGGGAGGCCTGCTCGGCGTCCAGATCGAGCCGCCAGATGTCGGCGTCGGAGGAAATCTGCGAGTAGGCCAGGGAGTTGTTCCGGGAAATCGCCAGGAAGTAGGCGCCCTGAACATGCGGCAAGGTGGGTCTGGGCTCGCCGCCCGACACCGCGATGCGCCACAGGGAGGGCGTTCCCCCGCGATTGGATGAAAAGACGAGTTCCTTGCCATCGGCGGCGAAGGCGTGGTTGGTGGTGAAGCGCCGGTCCGAGGTGACCTGCCTGGCCTCTCCACCGCTCACGGGAATCACGTACAGATCGTTCGCATTCGCGCTCGAGGTGCGGCGAAAGGCGAGCGTTTGACCGTCCGGGGAGAATACCGGGCCGGTGTCACCCAGCGACTGGGCCGGCGGCGTGGTGAGCCTCCGGCGTTCTCCGGTTTCGATCGTCACCAGCCAGATGCCGAAGATCTGGTTGGCCGCGCTCTTATCCACCAGGGCCAGGTACTTGCCGTCGGGCGACCAATCCAGGTGCCGGTCGAAAATGTGCGCCAGCGGCAGGCACCCGGTGATCCGGACCTCCGCACCACCCCCCACGGGAACAACGTAGGCGCCAGTCTCCCGGGGCGCGCCCGCATAGCGCAGGAACGCAATGCGCGAACCGTCGGGCGACCACGCCGGGCTACCTTCCCCGCCTCGATACGCGGTGAGCCGGCGCGGCGCGAGCGATTCGACCGGACTGACATAGATGTCGTAATCCTCCTCGCGTTCCCCGTTCCACACGAAGGCGATCTGTGTTCCGTCGGGTGAGAAGGCGGGCTCGTACTCGCCGCCGCGCAGGCTGGTGAACGGAACCGGCTGCCCTCCCTGGGTCGGGGACGTGCGCCGAAGCAGCGTCACTCCGGCAACTACCGTCGCGGCCGCGAGTGTGAAGATCACCGGCCAAACCCAGCGTGGCGTCGATCGTGCCGCCGGCGTCGGCCGAACCGGGGCAGGCGCGGTCTGCGGCGGGGCAACCTGCCGTACGGGGGCGACGAAGGTGTACCCTTGTCCCGGCACCGTCGCCACGTAGCGATGATCCGCGGCCGATTCTCCCAGCGTCCTTCGCAGCGTGAAGATGCTTTGGGTCAGGTTGCTTTCCTCGACCACTGTGTCCGGCCACAGCGCCGCCATCAGCTCGTCCTTGGTGACCACCCGGCCGGCGTTTTCCACCAGGAAAAGGAGCGTTTCCAGGACCTTGGGAGTGATCGCCAGGTGCTCCTGGTCGCGGAACAACAGCCGTGCGGCCGAGTCGAGCCGAAACGGCCCGAATTCGTATATGGGCTGCTTCCCGCCGGGTGGACGGGGGATTCTCAGGATCTTCCCGATCCTCGAGTGCCTGAGTGAAGACAACGAACCTCTCCTCAGTCACAGTATACGTCTCATGCGGCGTCGTGCGCCGCAGAACTTTTTTCCCGTTACCGTACCGAGCCGCGACCGCAGGAAGCGGTTGTCAACTCTAAGGCGGGACACCACAGTAGAACCGCGGGTCCAGCAGGGTCGTCAAACCAGCGTCACGGTACCATGAGGCTGAAAGTCCCTTGCTGATGCCCGGTGGTAGCCCTAATATCTTGCATGCGTGGCACGCCTGGCGATGACAGCGAGCACTCAAGGTAATTGGCGTAACGGTACGCTTCCAGGAGACTGATAATGAAGGGGTTAGCTAAAGCTCAACTTCGACAATTCTTCTCAGCGATACACTTTAGGGCGTCTCAACCACGTTACGGTAACCGTTACATACTTGCGCGTATGGCGACGGGGCGATACTCTAGTGTTCTGGAATTGTCCGGGTCTTCCCACGCGTACGGTTTTGAGGTTTTTTGAGGGCCTCTCTAAGGATCTTTTAGACTTCCTCGAGGTAGAATCCCCTAGAGGCTGGCAAATTGAACGCATGTGACCGAGCCGAGACCGTTGTGAACCGAGCCGCGACCGTAAGGGAGCGGATGTCGAGGTTGTCCGAATCGGAGGAAGTAGGAGCATCGAAATGTTGAACCACTACAGAACCGTTATGAACGCAGTGTCGCGTTGTTTCCTTTTCCTGTTTGCGGCCTTCGCGCTGCTTGCGCCGGTGGGCCGCGCCGTGGAAGTAGACCCGATGCACTACCGCAGCCACGTCTTTCTCACGGGAGATTACGTCCTGGATAGCACCCCCTTGGGCGGGCAGGGCAGTAACCCGGGCTTCACGAAGGGCAACTTCACCATCAGCGGCGTGCCTTGCACGCTTGGGATCGGACCGTCGGCCAGCATCGTGCCGTGCTCTACCATCGGAGCGGTCCCGGCCGATATCGTCAGCGCGGTTGTTTATTGGGAGACGGTTTACCCCTCTAATTACACACCTGCTCAGGAACTGCTGTTAAGGAAAGGCAAGTTCGACGGCAAAGACATTACCGGCCAGCCGCTGGGCGCAGGCAGCCATCCCGTCGCCTGCTGGGGTTTTGGTGGCACGATTCCGGTGCAGCGGTTCTACGTTGCCGATGTACTCCGGAATCTGTCTTTCGATACCGTCAACAAAGTTCGCCTGGCCAACGGCTCGCACACGGTCGAGCTCCCCAGTATCGGAACCAGTGGGAATGGACAGATACCCTTGGCCCAAGGCGCCACTCTGGTGGTGGGCTTCCGGGTTGTGGTGCCTGGAAAACCGGACATCATGCCGCTGCGTGCGTTCGTGACCTACGCCGGATCCCAGAACATGGGCCCAAGACTCCCAGGAGAACCAGTATTCTCCACAGCCAATCAGGTGTTGGGGGGCTTTTGGCAGCTCGCGCCCGCCGCCGCGGCCAAGATGACCTGGATCGTAGGCGACGCCTCATCGAAGTTTAAGCAAACGCTTACCGTAAACGGCCTGGCCCCGTCGGGTGTGAACCAGACCAACCCGTTCGGCGGCGCCCAGGGGGGCGGATGGAACGCTCTGACCTTCAACATCAGCGATGCCATTCTCCAAGCGAATCTCCAATATCCCGCTATGGTGCAGACGCAAGTGCAGCCGGGCGACAATGAATCCGCATGTCTGTCGTTCGGCGTGATCTTGATCAGCGCCCTGGTCCGAAACGGCTCCAACGACGGCATCTTGAACATTTGGAAAACCAACGGATTGCACTTCAACCGCGGCGGTACGGACGTTCCTGCCACGTTCGGTACCTGCACTGAGTACCCCGCCGATTGCGTGAATCTGCCGGCCATGGGCGCCATCGTCGAGAGACGGCAGATTTATATCCAGCTCGACTGGATGCACGGCACCGGCGACGGCACCGGCGGCATCGATGGTTACGGAACACACGTACACAAGCCCAGGCTTGAAGCGTTGGAAGCTGTTTACCAGGCCTTCCAGCCCAAAAACATCGACGTGTTTTTCGATGTGGGAAACAACTACCAGGGACTGGGGAAGCCCTTTATCATTCCCGCTGCGTACGCCAAAGGGGGGCACGACGACGACGAATCAAGTCTGGCGTGTGTCGATCCCTCCCCCTTGGTCCCTCCCGATCTCTGCGCCTACGACGTACCGTACTCGGTGCTGAGCTACAAATTGGGTTTTTCCTTCATAAGAGACGGGAACAAGTTGTTGTCGCCGCCCATCCTCGCCCATATGCCGCAAAACCGGAAAGATATATTCCATTACGGACTCTTGGGCCATTCACTAGCGGGCCCGTTCGACTCCACAACAGGTAAGCCCCTGAGCCCGGATCCCAAGACTACATCGGGCATAGCCGACCGGCCGGGCGGAAGCTTCATGGTCACGCTGGGTGGGTGGCGGTCCGACATTCCCGCCGACGATATGGTGGGGAGCAAAAATCAGCAAGCCGGAACAATCATGCACGAACTGGGCCACAACCTGAATCTGTTGCATGGCGGATTGCTCAAAACACCGCAGTGCGGGCCAAACTATCCGAGCGTCATGAGCTATTCGAACCAGACGCGCCTATTGACGCTTCCGAACGGTTCGGCGGTGCCCAATTTTTCGGACGGGCTACTCAGCTCCTTTAACGAGAATTCCCTGCCCGGCGCCCTGGGCGCTTTGAATTACAAAGTCAGATTCTATGGGCCTTTGGGACCGAACAACACCTCGAGCCAGGCGGCAAAGGTCCACTGCGACGGCTCTGCGATCACCGACGGAGCTTTGGCGATGCGTCTCGAAAGCGCCACTGTTTCAACCCCCGATTGGAGCAACGGGAAGGTCCCGGCTGTTTCCGCGTTTGACGTGAATTTCGACGGCAACGGCGGCATCTTGGGGCAGGCCCTCTCTGACCAGCCCGACTGGAGCAGTCTCAACCTTCTACAGGTCTCAGCCCAGCCGATGTTTGGTTCCATATCGGTGGGGAGCATTTCGAGCGACTCCGGGAGCATAGCGAGCGACTCCGGGAGCGTAGCGAGCGACGCCGGGAGCATAGCGAGCGACTCCGGGAGCATAGCGAGCGACTCCGGGAGCATAGCAAGCGACTCCGGGAGCATAGCGAGCGACTCCGGGAGCATAACGAGCGACTCCGGGAGCATAGCGAGCGACTCCGGCGACTTGGACTATGAAACCTTAAATTCGTCGAGCGTCGATCCTCCCCCATCTCCCAGCCCTGATTGCCCGACCTGTGGGACGACGGCGACCAATGGGCTGACTGGCATCCTGGTGAAATGGACTCCACCACCATCCTCCGTCCAGAGCTATAACATTTACCGCTGCAATGCGACGGCTGACCCGTTATGCACCCCGTCCGTGCCGCCTGTGGCGTTCAGGAACGTCGCCGGAGGGAGCGCGACGCCCAGTTCCACCGACAACGTCAACGATTCTGTTAACGCCGGCGCGACTTGCCCCAGCGCTAACACTTGCAACAACACGTTTTACAGGTATTCCGTGACGGCGCTCGTGTTGGTGAGTGGCCAGATCACTGAGAGCGGCCAATCGAACACGGCCACAAGCAAGGTGACGCGCCTGTTCGTTATCGCGGACTCTAAGACGGTCACGTATGACGGGACCATCCAGGCTGTGACCTTCCAGGTTTACGGCGAGGTTTCCGGATCGCTGAGCCCGGCGGCCGTGACCTGCACGAGTGCCCGGAATGTCGTGACCAACTTCGCAATCGTGTGCTCCGGCCCGGCCACAACTTCGCCGACCAACGGAGTCACGTATAACCTCCCTTACCTCTCCAACACTCCCGGTACTTTGACCATCAACCAGCGGCCCATCACAGTAACGGCGGCCGCCAGCAGCAAGCCCTACGACACCACGACCACTTCCGCGGCCGTGCCGACCATCACGTCTGTGCTCGGTCTCGGGAACGGGGACATCGCGACCTGGACGGAGAGCTACGACAACCCGAACGTGGGCACGACCCACGTTATGACTCCGGCCGGAACGGTGATCGACAACAACGGCGGGAACAACTACTCGGTGACGTTCGTGACCATCAACACGGGCGTGATCACCAAGGCGACGGCGACCATCGTGGTCACGCCGTACAGCGTCACCTACGACGGCAACCCGCACACGGCGACCGGGACAGCCACGGGCGTGGGCGGCGCCGACTTGAGCGCCGGCCTGACGCTCACCGGCACCACGCATACCAACGCCGGGACCTACGACGGCGACGCCTGGAGCTTCTCCGGCGGGACCAATTACAACGACGCGAGCGGTACGGTCAACGACGCCATCGCCAAGGCGACGGCGACCATCGTGGTCACACCGTACAGCGTTACCTACGACGCCAATCCGCACACGGCGACCGGGACGGCCACGGGCGTGGGCGGCGCCGACTTGAGCGCCAGCCTGACGCTCACCGGCACAACGCATACCAACGCCGGGACCTACAACGGCGACGCCTGGAGCTTCTCCGGCGGGACCAATTACAACGACGCCAGCGGTACGGTCAACGACGCCATCGCCAAGGCGACGGCGACCATCGTGGTCACGCCGTACAGCGTCACCTACAACGCCAATCCGCACACGGCGACCGGCACGGCCACGGGCGTAGGCGGTGCTAACTTGAGCGCCAGTCTGAACCTCGGCGGCACGACGCATACCAACGCCGGGACCTACAACGGCGACGCCTGGAGCTTCTCCGGCGGGACCAATTACAACGACGCCAGCGGCACGGTCAACGACGTCATCGCCAAGGCGAACGCGACCATCGTGGTCGTGGGGTACAACGTCCCCTACGACGGCGCGCCGCACACGGCGACCGGCACGGCCACGGGCGTGGGCGGTGCGAACTTGAGCGCCAGCCTGAATCTCGGCGGCACGACGCACACCCCCGTCGGAATCTACCCCGCCGATGCCTGGTCGTTCTCCAACGCTAACTACAACGACGCCGCTGGGACGGTCAGAGACGTTATCGAGGGCTTCACCCTAACCGGCAACCTGTTGACGCCGCGCTCTTTACACACGGCCACGCTGTTCACCGGCGGCCCGCTCGTCGGTAAGGTCCTGATCGCCGGCGGCAAGAGCAACCCAACGCTAGCCAGCGCGGAACTTTTCGACCCCACCGCACAGACCTTCAGCGCTACCACCAATCCGATGGGCACCGCGCGCTCTTCCCACACGGCCACGCTGCTCACCATCGGCGCGAACGCCGGTAAGGTCCTGATCGCCGGCGGCGCGGACAGCACAGGCAAGGCGCTAGCCAGCGCGGAACTTTTCAACCCCTCCACACAGAGCTTCAGCCCTAGCACGAATGCCATGCCGAACAAAGCGGCCGGTCACACGGCGACCTTGCTGAGCAGCGACGTGAACCTGAGCGGCGCGAACGCCAGTAAGATCCTGTTCCCCGGCGGCGGCAACTCCAATGCGCAGCTCTACGACCAGAATGCGGGCACCTTCAGTTCCACCGGCGGCATGGGATCGAATCGTTCCGACCATTCGGCGACCCTGCTGCCCAACGGAAAAGTCCTGATTGCCGGCGGGACCGGCAACGGCGGGGCAGTGCTTGCCACGGCCCTGCTTTACGATCCCAAGACCGGAAACTTTGCGGGCACCGCTAGCATGTCTACCAAGCGTTCCTCCCACCGGGCCGTGCTACTTTCGTCGGGTCCGAACGCCGGCAAGGTCTTGGTCGAGGGAGGCTGGAATGGGGCCTCGGATGTGGCCTCGGCGGAGCTCTACGATCCCGCGACCGGGACCTGGGCCGCCGCCGCAAGCCTTGGGGTCACAGGCGCGCGTGAGGCCCACACGGCGACGCTGCTGCTGAACGATGGCAGAGTCCTGGTTGCCGCGGGCAAGAATGCCGGTACCAGCATCAAAACCGCGGCACTCTATACCACTGTAAGCCCTACCACCAGCGCTTTTATCGCGACCGGCAGTCTGAACTATGAGCGGGCATCGCACACCGCGACGCTGCTGAGCGATGGCAGAGTGGTGGTGATCGGCGGCGTCGGCCTCGCCGGAGTCTCGATTGGCTCCGCGGAACTGTTCATTTCGGGGCCATAGTAGAGCAGCTTCGGACGGACAAACCGGCGCTCTGTTATCGGTGAGGACGGCGGAACTGTACTTCGCCCCGTAGGTGTGGGGCAGGCGATCTTGTCGCCTGCCTTTCGGTAACGGGAAGGTCGCGATTATCGGAGGCCCTGGGCGCGGCCGGAACCTCGGTGGCGACCGCCATGAACGGGCTTCCACCTCCGTTTAGCCCCGCGCTGACGGGCGGCTCTGCAACGGAGGTGCCTCCGCAGAGCGCGGGAGGATGCCTGAGATAAGCCGCTTCCTCGGGATTGTCATCCGAATGTTCTACAGCGACCACGCGGGTCGCACTTCCATGCTTACTATAGTTGGTAAAATGGCTCGTGTGAACATCAAGACGCTGGCTGCCGTGAGTAGCACGTTGTCGCCCCGAGTCCTCGGGCTGGTGATTGAGTGGACGAAGATTCACCAGAAGGCCCTGCTGACTAACTGGGAGAGGGCGCGACAGGGAAGTCCTCTCAGGAAGATCAAACCATTGGAGTGACTATGTTCGCGCTGGTAACCGAAGCAAAGCCCTTGGATGGCTATCGGGTCCACCTGCGATTCAATGATGGGGCTGAAGGAGTTGTGGACCTGGCCAGACTGATCGCATTCCAGGGCGTCTTCCGGCCACTAAAGGACATCAAATATTTCCACCGGCTGAGAGTGGACACCGAGGCCGGAACCATCTGTTGGCCGAATGGGGCCGACATTGACCCGGATGTGCTCCATTCCAAGGCCACTGGGGCTCCGCTCCCAGAAGTCTGACGGGCATTTCATCTTCTTCTCATCTGTGACTCCCGCCCCAACAACAACCGGGGCTCGCGAGCGGAGTCACACTCCGGTTCAACCCGGCAAAAGCCGGCGGGCCGGCTCGTCCGGAGCCTCGCCACCGTTGCGGGTGAGGCCCTATACGAGGTCACGCTGGGGGAACCGTCCGTCAGCGTGCGGTTGCCGCCCCGGATCGAAGCGGGGAATTCCTCAAGCGAGCGGCATCCGGAGAACGCGATCCAACCGGTAAGCGGTAGGCGTCGCGGCGGTCCGAAAGAAGTACGCGCGCGCTGAAAACCTGCGGCAGTACGTTGAAGCTCGCGCCACCTAAGGGCGGCGGCCGGACGCGCGATCGGATTGCACCAGGTCAGATCTCCGTACCGAGAATATGGTCCAGCGTGCGAATCAGTTGTGGCAGGTCATCCTGCACGATGCGCCACACGATCGTCAGGTCCACGTCGTCATAACCATGAATCAGCCGATTCCGCAGGCCGCTGATCGCGGCCCATGGCACCTCCGCGTAGCGCGCCTGGTCGTCTTTGGGGACGCGGTTCGCGGCCTCGCCTACAATTTCTAATAGTCGCGTGATCGCCAGCGCGAACTGCCGGTCAATGTCCAGGTCCTCGCGTGACCGCTCACGCGCCATCGCGAATGCTTCCCTTGCGTGGGCGCGCATCTGCCGGAGCGCAACAGCGGGCTCACGATGCGACATACAAGGATTGGGCGTCGGTTAGTGCTCGTGCGCGGATGTAAGGGCTGAGGAATCCTTGCGTGTGGAGGTCGACCTTGCGACCGAGCAGTGTCGAGAGCTCTGCTTCAATCGTAAAGAACGCCAGTCCTGGCTCCTGTCCAGCCGCGAATTCCACAAGGACGTCGATGTCGCTCGCCGGGCCGAAGTCGTCCCGTAACACGCTGCCAAAAAGTGATAAGCGCTGGATATGGTGCCGGCGGCACAGTTCTGCCAAGCGTCCGGGTTCAGGAACTACCTGTGTCATCACCGCCACCGTCCTCTCCAGTCAACGACGGTTTCACCGTTGACTGCTCCCCGTGACGGGCCGCGCTCCGCCCAAGGGCGGAGACGTCACCCGTGGGTGCTCAGCAGCCATTATGCTACGCCGAAGGACAGCGTCGCCACTGAACCCGCGCACGGCAATCGGGTTGCGCGAGGCTCCCCGTCCTACTGCCCCGCCCGGCGGCGGGCATCGGCCAGGAGCGGATCTTCGGAAGCCTTGCCGCGGATGCCGAGATAGGTCTTATGGGAGTCGGCGTAGCATTTCAGGATCTGACTTTAGCGATCTGCCCTGGAACGATGACGGACACGGCGGATCTCGATCACGTCCGCTGCGGTGTGGACGAAGAAGATGCGGTAGTCGCCAATGCGAAGGCGTATCTCTTCGGCATCCCCTTGCAAGGTTTTCACGTCCCCGGCGCCGGATTCGACGAAGCGGTGAAGTGCGTGGAGGATTCGCAGCGCGGTGGGCTTGTCAAGGACACGGACGTCAGCCTTGGCCTGATCCGTCCAGATGCTCTGCTTCAAGCCGGTTCCTGGTAGTTGTCGACTTCCTCGCGCGTGAGGCCGAGTTCGGCCAGCACTCGTTCGTGCGGAATGCCCTGGTGGTGCTTGAGCCACTCCCGAGCCTGGTCAAGCGCTTTTTCATCTTCGGAAGTGAGGGGTTCGTCGTCCATGGGCGCGTTAGCTATGGCGCGGGCGACCGGGTCGAGCATCTCTTTGATCAGGCCGCGCAGAGTATGGACCTGCTCGGGAGCCAACAAATCAACCATGGCATGAAGCTGTTGCTTTTCCTGAGCGACATCCTGTGCCATAGCGCCGCCTTCACCTGCTTCTATTGTAGCTGGTGTAGGCGGTCTTGTAGCCGCTCGCTTTCCCATACGCTTTGCTACTGCCCGACCTTACGGCGGACCTCGGCCAGGAGCGGATCTTCCGCAGCCTTGCCGCGAATGCCCAAATACTTGCGGTAGGACTCGGCGAACCCCGGGCTCTTCATACCCTCCCGCACGCGACCCTGGTAATAATAGACCGGAGGGAAGTAGCCGTAGGTGGGCAGATCCAAGAACAGCGCGAGGGCCTCACCGCGGCGTTTGAGGCACCGGTCGAATTCGGAATCGGCTTGGGGAAACGCTCCAATTTCCAGGTAGGCACGTCCCAGGTCGAACCGGCCGATCCAGGTGTCGAGCAGGTCATTGGCTTGGTTGAACAGATTGATGGCCCCTCGGCCATCGCCACTTTGCAGCGCGGCCTCGCCTTCGATCACTTTGGCGTAGGCCTGCGGTTCGATTTGCAGTTCGGAGGAAAGACCAGCCGCCAACTCCTTCGCTTTGGCTGTTTCGCCGAGGGCGACGTAGACCCGTGCCGCCACGAATCTGGTTCGGACGGCGTTGCTGAGGTCAAGCGCGCGCTTCGCCGCTGCGAGCGCCGGACCCTTTTCACCCCGCAAAAGCTGGACGTAGGCCAGCATCCAGAGCTTAGTCGAAGCAGAGTCCGGGTTAGGCCTGCGCGGCACCATGTCCGCGACCGCGCCTTTTTCGAGGATACTCACCGCGTCTTTGAAGCGGCCTTCGTACACAGCCAGGTCGGCCAACCCGGTAGTGGCATCTGAAGGGTTGGTCTTTTCGAACTTTCGGTAAGCTTCGGCGGCCTCAGGCACTTGTCCCTGGCCCAGGCTGGCGTATGCCTGGAAGAGGAGGCCTGTAGCATAGCCCAGTTTCAGCGTCTCGGCAGCCTCCTTGGCGGCGGTCTGGAAATCGCCATTGAAGGCCAAATAGTAAGCCAGGTTGCCGTGGTAGATGGCACGTCTGGGCAGGATGGCCACCGCCCGCCGTGCTGCCTCCAGAGCTTTGGGAATGTTGCGCAAATGTAAAAAGCAGGCCGAGATATTAGCGTATGCGCCGGTATCGGACGGGTACCGCTCCAGAAGGGCGCCGTATTCGTCCACGCACTTCTGTTGGTCGCCGGTCATGTAGTACAGGAAAGCGCGGGTGCGGTAGCGTTCCCGCTCCGTCATATGGTCAATGTGTTTGATGGCCTCTCTGGCGTATTTCTCGGCGTCTTGTAGCCGTCCCAGGTTCCTGGCAGCGCTGGCGATGATCGTGTAGGCCATTCCGAAATTCGGATCCAAATCGACGGCCTTCGAAGAGCGCTTTTGTGCTTCTTCGAATTTACCGTCGGACAACGCGTCCATCCCCGCGGCATATTCGTGAACCGCTTCGATAGACACGGCGGAGAGCGTCTCCATCGACAAACGCTGAGCGGATTCCGAGGTAGAGTCGCCCAGCGCCCTGCGGACCGTGGTCCCCAGCTTGGTGACGGCGAACAGGACCTGGTCCTTGGTCGGCGCGGTCTCATCGGCGTTTGCGAGGACTTTGCCGGTGACGGTATGAACCGCCCGCAGCGAAAGATGGTAGTCGGCGCCGCGGCGGTCGAGCGAGCCGGAAACCACCACGTTCAGACCTTGGCTGGCGGCGATCGCTTTGGCCTTCGATTCGTCGAGTGTTCCGGAGATGGCCGGCACGCCCAGGGCCCGCATCTGCGTGCGGTCGTAGGCGCTGATGAAACTGGCTCCTTGCATGGCCAGCTTCAGGGTGGCTTCCAAGGTGCCGCTGAAGACCGGGTCTCCGGTATGGTTGTTGAAATCCGCGATGATGACCGTCATCGGCGCCACGGGAGCGGCCGGCCGGTTCCAGTACCGGTTCACGCCATAAACCGCCGCCCCAATTACCAGTACCACGGCCAGGGAAAGCGTGATCCACTTCCAGGCGCTGGACTCCTCCATCATTCGCATGCCGGGTGTGACGATGGTCCGGCCTTCCGTCAACTTGCCCAGCCGCCTCTCGCGTTCATAGGCGAGCTTGGCTTCCAACTCGGTGGCCGACGGGATGACGGGTGGCGGCGGTAAATCGAAGATGGTGCGGAAGGTGCTCGGCGCGCCCAGCCAGCCTTCCAGATCTTTCGCGATTGCGGTCGCGCTCTGGTAGCGGTGCTCGCGGTCCACTGCCAGGGACTTCATCACGATATCGCTTAACGCCTGCGGCACCTCCGGGTTCCGATCAATCGGCGGAATGGGGCGCTCCTGGACTCGCTTCACCAGCAGGCCCATGAGGGTGTCGGCTTCATAGGGCGCTTTACCGGTGAGCAATTCGTAAAAAACGACGCCCAGCGAGAACAAGTCGGAGCGCGTATCCAGCTTTTCGCCCTTGGCCTGCTCCGGCGACATGTAGGCCGGCGTGCCGATCAACGCGCCGGTGGACGTCATGCCATGCTGCTCCATGGAGCGCGCGATGCCGAAGTCCATCACCACCACACGACCGGTGTTTTCGATCATGATGTTGTGTGGTTTCAGATCGCGGTGCACCACTTCTTCGGCGTGGGCCGCGTCCAGCGCCAGGCACACCTGGATGATTATCTTGACCTTCTGTTCCAGGGTGAAGGGATGGTTTTCTTCGAGGAGCCCATGCAGATCCTGGCCCTCGACGAACTCCATGGTGATGAACTTGATGCCGTCGGCCTGGCCCAGATCGAAGATGCGAATCACGTTTTTGTGGGTGATCTGGCGGGCCAGGATCAGTTCCTGCTTGAAGCGTTTGAGGATTTCGGTGCGATTGGCCAGCTCCGGCCGAATCACCTTGAGCGCGACAAAGCGATCCACCTCGCGGTCGCGGGCTTTGTAGACGGCGCCCATGCCGCCCTCGCCGAGCATCTTGATGATTTCGTAACGCCCGCCCAGTACGCTTCCGGCGGTGAGCTCCCCCATGGCGAGCGCGCGCTCGGGTGCGGCGGGCTGACTCGCCCAGGCGCTGGGCGCCGGATTGGCCGGCTCTCGAGCATCGGCAGTCGTGACCGTCACCGTGGCATTTGGGTTGGCCGCGAGTTCGGTGTTGGTGGACTCATTCGGATCCATGCTGGTGACCGTGGCATCGGAGAGCAAAGGGGCGTGGCAGTCATGGCAGCGCGTGGCTTGCGCCGGGTTATCGTGTTGGCATGCCGGACACTGCATCCTCGTAATTCCTTACCCGCCCCTACAGGGGCTGCCCCCGCCTGACGGCGGAGCGACGCCCCGGAATGTAGGGGAGCAATCGGTCATACCGTTTCCTTAGAAGCTTTCAGCTTGGCTTAGTGTGGTACCGTTTCGACAGAGCACACCTCACCCCGCCTTGTGAGCAAAGCTGTTCTCCTCTTCTGGGTAGTATATCTCAAGCCGATCTCCCGCGGGGGGAGCCGGATTGGCCTAACCTCCAGGTTAGAGGTCTCACCATTCCACGAGCCTACGCTTAAGGGTTGATGAGCGATAATATAGTGAGTCCCAGGTGACCGGCCGATGAAGTGTCCCTACTGCGACTTTGAGAACCAGCAAGGAAAAACCCGCTGCCAGCAGTGTCACAAGGCGATCGACCAGGCGACCGTCACGGAGTTCCTGGGGGCCCAGACAGGCTGGTCGGTTCCAGCATCACAGACCCAGGACACAGCGCCCGTCGAGCTGAACGCTGGAAGCATGCTCGGGGAGCGCTACGAGATTCTCCGGCTGCTCGGCGAAGGCGGTATGGGCGCGGTCTACCAGGCACGCGACCGGGAGCTGGACCGCATGGTCGCGGTCAAGGTGATCCGCCCGGAGATGGCCAGGCGTCCGGAGATCCTCCGGCGCTTCAAACAGGAACTCATCCTGGCTCGCCAGATCACACACCGCAACGTGATCCGCATCTACGACCTCGGCCAGGCCGAGGGCATCAAGTTCATCACGATGGAGTACATCGAAGGCGAGGATATCCGCAGCATCCTTCGCCGTGACGGCAAGTACACTCCGGAGAAGGCCGTCGACATCCTCATCCAGGTCTGCCATGCCCTGGACGCGGCCCACGCGGAGGGCGTGGTGCACCGCGACCTGAAGCCGCAGAACATCATGATCGACCAGGAAGAGCGCCTCCTGGTGATGGACTTTGGTGTTGCCCGCTCCACCGAGATGGCGGGCTTCACCCACACGGGAACCCTCATAGGAACCCCGGAGTACATGTCGCCGGAGCAGGCCAAGGGCGAACACGTCGACCAGCGTTCGGACCTGTTCGCGCTCGGAATCATCTTTTACGAGATCCTCACGGGGAAAATTCCGTACCAGGCGAACACTCTGGTGGGGATGCTGCTGAAGCGGATGCAGGAGAAGCCCGTCCCGCCGGTCGAGGTGGACCAGAGTATTCCGCAGCCGCTCAGCGACATCGTCATGAAGTGCCTGCAAGTGGATCTCACCCAGCGCTACCAGAACGCCAAGGAGATCCTCCAGGACCTGGAGCTGTGGCGCAACCCGGAGGGGGCTGTGGTGGCCGCCAAGCCGATCCTCGGCATGGCGCCGCGCACCTGGGCGTGGTTGGCCAGCGGGCTGGCGCTGGCGACGGTGCTCTCCGTGGGGCTGATGGTCTGGCAGCGATTCACCAAACCGCCGCCAGCGCAGAAGCCCATCACGCTGCTGGTGGCCGACTTCCAGAACACCACCGGCGACAAAGTGTTCGACGGCACTCTGGAGCCGATGTTCTCGCTCGCCATGGAGGGAGCGGCTTTCGTCGACGTCTTCGACCGCGGGAAGGCGCTGCTCTCGGCGGGGCAAGTACTGAAGGGCGCCACCAGGCTGGATGAGAGCGTGGCCAAGCTCGTGGCCGGGCGCGAGGGGATTCACGTCGTTCTGCATGGATCGATCGCGCGTGAGGGCGGCGGCTTCACGGTCTCCGCCAAGGCTGTGGACACCGCCAGCGGCAAGGAGATTGCCGCCAGGCAGACCTCGGCGTCGAACAAGGAAGAGGTCTTGCGCGCGGTGAGCAAGTTGGCCGCGCCGATTCGCCGGGCGCTCGGCGACAGGACGCCGGAATCGGTACAGGCGGCGGCGGCGGAGACGTTTACCGCCGCGTCGCCGGAGGCCGCCCATGCCTATGCCACGGCGCAGGCGCTGGTGTCCGTCGGCAAATGGGATGAAGCCTTGCGGTCCTACTTGCACGCCTTGCAACTGGATCCGGAGTTGGGCCGCGCCTACGCGGGGATGGCCACTGTGTATCGCAACATGCGCAACCAGCCCGAAGCGGAAAAGTACTTCCAGCTTGCGATGAAGCGGATCCATCGCATGACGGACCGGGAAAAGTACCGCACCCGCGGCGTCTACTATGGCACCATCGGCAACCAGACCAAGGCGATCGAGGAGTTCAGCGCGCTGGTGAAGGCCTTCCCCGCGGACAACACCGGTTACGGCAACCTGGCCGTGACCTATTTCCTCCAACGCGATTTTGCCAAGGCGATGGAGGTCGGCCGAAAGGCAGTCGAGATCTATCCGCGCAGTCTCATGCAGCGGAACAACTTGGCTTGGTTCGCGCTCTACGCGGGGAGTTTCGCCGTAGCCGAGAAGGAAGCCAGGGCGGTGCTCCAAAGGGAAAACGCCTATGTTGACGCCCACATGGTAGTGGCCATGTCCTTAATGGGACAAGGAAAACCGGCGGAGGCGATGGCGGCGTTTCACAACGTGGAGAAGGTGAGTATACGAGGGGCGTCGATGGCCGGGCTCGGGCTGGCCGACATCGCCATGTACGAAGGCCGCGCCGCGGATGCGGTCGCCATCCTGGAAAGAAGCATTGCCGGCGACCTGGCAGCCAATAATCCGGCCTACGCCGCGATCAAAATGGGAGCTCTCGGCCAGGCACACCTGCTGCGCGGCAACAAGGCGGCGGCGGTTGCGGCCGCCGACCGAGCCCTGGCCACCGCCAAGACCAACGAGGTCAGCGTAGCCGCGGCCCGGATTTACCTCGAGGCGGGCCAGGCGGCCAAGGCGCGCGCGGTCGCCGCGGAGCTCGGCAAGCGACTGGCTCCGGATTGGCAGGCGTATTCCAAGCTGATCGCAGGCGAGGCCTTGAGCAAACGAGGGAGCGTCCGGGAAGCGATCGGGGTTTTCCAGGAGGCGCAAAAAATCTCCGACACCTGGCTCGGCCGCTTTCTGCTCGGCCGCGCCTACCTGGAGATGGAAGCCTACACGGAGGCAAACTCGGAATTCGAGTTGTGCCTGAAGCGGCGTGGAGAGGCCGCCACCATCTATCTGGACGACCTCCCCACCTTCCGCGAGCTGCCGCCGGTGTACTACTATATCGGCCGCTCCCAGGACGGCTTGCAGAGCGACGGCGGCGCCGAAAGCTACCGCACATTTCTGGGAATCAAGAAGGGCACGGACGATCCGCTGCTCGCGGACGTCAGGAAGCGGATCGCCGGTCGCTGACGCCTACGACAGGCCGGGAGGCCTGTCCCACAGTGCTACCGCCACAGCCGGTCGATCGCGGCCTGGCTCATCCGAAACACTTCCGCGGGATCCTGGTTTTCCACGCGGACGACTTCACTGGGACCGCGCCCGCGGGGCCGCCAGCGCGCGAACATGCGCGGAGAAACGTGGCCGGCAAACACGGCGACCAGCGGAACGCCGCAGGCGGCCGCAACGTGCTGCCCGGCGGAGTCGTAGCCGACGTAGAGGCGGCTGCGGGCAATGCGAGCGGCGAAGGACGCGAAGGAGCCTTCGTGCACCTGGATGCGCCCGGCCTGCGCGCCGCAGGCGGCGACGACGCGCCCGACACGCTGGGCCTCCTCGCCGCCGGGGCCCTGGTCGAGGATCACGAGCGCGTCCTTGTTCGCCAGGTGGCGTACGAGCTCCTCCTCGAAGGGATCCGCGACGCGCTTAGCCTGGTTCTCCCCCACTCCCAGGCTGGCGGTGATGACCGGCTGCCCGCCGAAGGTCATTGTCTCGGGGGGCGTCTCGGGCGGAGCAATGAACGGTTCGGCATCCTCGACGCCGAAAACTTCCGCCAGCCAATGGCGCGCCAGCTCCCCGAGCGGCGCATCGCTTTCTCCTCCCCAGGCGCGGCTCTCGAAGAAGAAGTAGTTTTCTTCGCCGCAGACGGGAAGCAGGCCGAGCTGGGTGAGTCGCGAGTCGGGATCCATCACGATGCTCGCCGGCTCGCTCAACCGGCGCTTCAGCTCGGGCCAGACGCCGAGCTTGTCGGCCAGCGAGGCGCCGCGTCCGTACGGAACCGGCAGGTGGCGGAGCCGTGGATCGGCGGCGAACAGCTCCCAGCCCTTGGGGCCGCCCGCGAAGCACACTTCGGCGTGCGGGAATCGTTTCTTGGCGGCGTCAAGAAAGACGCTGGTGACCGCTACGTCGGCCCCCAGCGTGACGCGAGAAAGAACCGCCACGCGCCGGACGGCCGAGGCATCGCCCTGCCACTGTCGCGGCCGGCGAATCCGGCGGTAGCGATCCAGGAGCCCGCCGGCGTCGAGCTCCGGGACGACCGTGGCGATGACGCGCGCAAACAGGCGGGCGTAGGCGTCACAGAAGGCCGGCTCGAAGGCGTCGGCGAGCGGCTCCACCAGGTCGGTGAACAGCGAGCGGCTGGCCGCCAGCGCAACGGCCGGATCTTTGTCGGTCGCCTGCGCGACCAGCCGGTCCAACAGGCTGACGGACCAGTCGCGGCCGTCGCGGCAGGATTCCAGCAACTGGCGGGCGAGATCCACTCATACCTATGATGCCTAATAGATTCGTACTATTGATCGCCCGGCCGGCTGTTGTATAGTTGTTCATGTTTTAGTCTTCAATGAGCCGCGTGGCACGAGGGCAACAACAATGGGTGAGAACAACGGCAACCTGGAGCGGCGCCTGGAGCGCCTGCGCGCGTGGCGATCACCGGTCGCCATTCTGACCGCTGGTCTGACGGCGTTCCTGACGCTGTCGGGCCTGGTTATTCTGCTGGCTCCCTTTAGTGTCGCCAATCAGATCAACGTAATTGCACATACCCTGGGCGGGTTGTTATTCCTTGTTCCTTGTGGCTGGTACCTGGCCCGCCATTGGCGGCAATACTGGCGTCATTCCTGGAGCCACCACCTGGTCCTGGGGTACATGGGCGGCGCGGCCCTGCTGCTATGCGTGGTGTCGGGAGTGGTGCTCACATTACAGGCGACCTTGGGAAGGCGGATCAGCTATGGATGGGACACCGTCCACATCGTGACCACCTTCGCCATCCTGGCCTTCGCGGCGCCGCATGTACTGGTGCTGGCGCTCCGGGACCGCAAGGCGCGGCCGACGTCTGTCGAAACGCCGAGCCCGGCAACGGTCGGTCACTATGGCCGGGGGCTGGGGGCGATCACGCTGGCGGGCGCGGGCCTCATCCTACTGGCGGCGTTCCTCTACCCCGGACTCCGGTTGCAGAAGGAATTCCCGGCCGACTACAGCTTCAAGTACGGCGCCAAACGGCCCTTCGCACCGAGCATGGCTCGGACCGACGATAGCATGCCTATGGACGACCGGCTGCTCTCGGGCTCGTTGACCTGCGGCACCAGCGGCTGCCACGAGCAGATCGTTCAGGAGTGGGAACCGAGCGCTCACCGCTATGCCGCCATGGACACCGCGTTTCAGAAGATCCAGATGAACATGGCCCAGCAGAACGGTCCGGAATCCACCCGCTATTGCGGCGGCTGTCACGACCCGATCTCGCTATTCTCCGGCGCCAAGAACCTCTTCGTGGCGGACGAGAAGCTGACTTCGTTGCACGGTTTCCAGGAGGGAGTTTCCTGCCTGGCGTGCCACTCGGTCCGCCAGGTGGACGTGAAGGGGAACGCCAACTACTGGATCGCCCGGCCGGCACGCTACCTGTTCGAGATCGAGTACGCGCAGAAGCCTCGGGGCGCCACACGGTTCGTCCGGGATTTTCTGATCCGTTCCTATCCGAAGCAGCACATGAAGGACCTGAGCAAACGTCTGTTCAAGACCCCGGAGTACTGCGCGGCATGCCACAAGCAGTTCATCGACAAAGAGATCAACAACGTCGGCTGGGTGCAGTTGCAGAACCAGTACGACAACTGGCGGCAGAGCCGGTGGAACCATCCCACGGACGCGACCAAGCGCGTGGAATGCCGGGAATGCCACATGCCGCTGGTTCCGTCCACGGATCCGGCCGCCGGCGACCCCACCGACTACAACCGCTCGGCCGACGACAGCAGGCATCGCAGCCATCGCTTCATCGCCGCCAACCAGTTGATGCCACCGCTGCTCAAGCTGCGCGGCTGGCAACAGCAGGTCGCGCTTACCGAGAAGTGGTTGCGAGGCGGCTTCGAAATTCCGGAAATCGCGAACAAGTGGCGCAACGGTGCGGTGGTTACGCTCGACCTGATCGCGCCCGAGAAGGTTCGAGCCGGTGAAAAAGTTGACCTGAAACTGGTGATGGGATCTAACAAGGTGGGGCACGACTTTCCCACCGGGCCGCTGGACATCATCCAGTCGTGGCTCCAGGTGATCGTCAAGGACGATCAGGGGCGTGTCCTGTTCTCGCGCGGTCTGGTGGACCCGAAGGGATTCATCCAACCCGGCACGTTCATGTTCAAGGCGGAGCCGGTCGACCAAAACGGCAACCTGATCGATCGTCACAACCTGTGGGAGATGGTTGGGGTCCGCTATCGCCGCTCCTTGTTCCCCGGTTTTTCCGACACGGCGGAGTTCAGTTTCTTCTGCCCGTCTCTGGTGCAGGCCTCGGCGAAGACATTCCCGCAGGAGGTGGCCTATCCGCTTTCGGCGCCGGTGGGCGCGAACTCTCTCCATGTGGAGGCGCGTCTGCTGTACCGCAAAGTGGACCAGTACCTGCTGAATTTCATGTTCGGCGAGCAGGCCGGCCTGACGGCTCCCGTCACGGAGATGGCGATTCAGACCAGGAGGATTGCGCTCGAGCGGGGCTCTGGAGCCGGCCCGGATGACGAGTGATCGGTCCATGCCCTCCTACCGGTTCATCACTCGGCGAAAGCAGTTGATCGTCAAGCACACCGTGCTGGGACTGACTTTGCTGTCGGTGTCCTCGGGCGCGTGGTTCTACTTGCGACCCGGCGCCAGGCCGTCGGCGCCGGGTGAGCCCGTCGAGGGCATCACCAGCGAGCTCGCCCGCGCGATCCCCGCCGGCTATCCACGGGTTCAATTCATCGACGCCACCGGCGGCCGCCGGGATCCCGTTTCGGCATTTCCCGGGCAAAAGAACAACACAGCTTCCTGAGGACATGGGGTCCGGGGCGGCCTGGGGCGATTACGACAACGACGGCCACCTGGACCTGTACGTGTGCGACATCGCCGCGCCGCTCACCGCCGGCGAAGCGGAAATTGCGGCTTCCGCGGGCGGCAACCGCCTGTATCGAAACAACGGCGACGGCACTTTCACGGACGTAACCGCGCGCGCCGGAGTAGGCTACCGGGGCGTCGCGATGAGCGCCGCGTGGGCCGACTACGACAACGACGGCCAGCTCGACCTGGCGGTGAGCTCCTACCAGCGCATCGTCCTCTATCGGAATCGCGGTGACGGCACGTTCCAGGACGTTTCCCGCCATGCGGGAGTGGACCGTTGGCGCGGCTTCTGGACGGGCTTGTCCTGGGCGGACTACAACCGCGACGGCAGCGTCGACCTCTACGTGTGCGGCTACGTGCAGTACGCATTCCGTCCCGACTACATCGGGAAGGCTTCGATCCAGTTCCAGGCCACGGTACCCTTCACGCTGAACCCATCCTCGTACCAGCCGCAGCCCAATCTGCTGCTCCGCAACAACGCCGACGGCTCCTTCACCGAATTGGCGCGGCACGCAGGCGTCGACAATCCAGCGGGCCGAAGCCTCTCGGCCGCCTGGAGCGATTTCGACCTCGACGGTTGGCCGGACCTCTACGTCGCCAACGATGTTTCCGACAACGCCATGTACCGCAACCTCGGTACCGGGAAGTTCGAGGACGTTTCTCACAGCGCGTGGGTGGCCGACTACCGCGGCGCCATGGGACTCGGCGTGGGCGACTGGGACCGTGACGGGGACCAGGACATTTTCGTGACCCACTGGATCGCCCAGGAGAATGCGTTCTACTGGAACCAGCGCAACAGCGGAGAGAAGGGGCCAAGAAGCGGCCCGCTGCGGTTCACCGATATCGCGGACATGACCGGCCTGGGCCAGATCTCGCTCGACGTGATCGGCTGGGGAACGTCCTTCTTCGATTACGACAATGACGGCCGCCTCGACCTGTTCGCGGTCAACGGCAGCACGTTCCAGCAGGAGAAGGATCCCAGCCGGTTGATCCCGATGAGGAACTTTCTCTTCTGGCAGAAGAGTCCCGAGGACGGCTTCTTCGAAGTGAGCCGCGTCAGCGGGCGCGTTTTCGAGAAGCCGTTCGTCGGCCGCGGCGCCGCCTTCGCCGACTACGACAACGACGGCGACGTCGATGTTTTCATCGTCAATCACGGCGAGGCTCCCCTGCTGCTGCGCAATGACGGAGGAAACAGGAATCCCTGGCTGAAGGTGCGGCTGCGGTGCCGCAAGAGCAATCGCAGCGCCATCGGCGCACTGGTCGAGGTGGAGGCGGCGGGCGTACGGCAGGTTCACGAGATTGGCAGCCAGCCTTCCTATCTCTCGCAGAACGCGCTGGAGGCACATTTCGGCCTGGGGACCGCGACCATAATGGACCGGCTGCGCGTGCGCTTTCCGAGCGGCGTTGTCCGTGAGCTGAGCCAGGTCGCAGGAAACCGCCTGGTGACGGTAGATGAGTGAATCGTGAGCCGGAAACTTTGGATCGGTCTTGGCGCATGCATCGCCCTGGCGGCGGTATACGGCGTGACTCGCCGCACCGGTGAAGAAGACCGGTCGACGCGCGGGCCTTCGGAAGCCGACCAGAAACGCATCCGGCGGTTCTGGAACTCGTTCCACCAGGCTACGGCGCTTCGCCTGGAAGGTCGATTGCAAGAAGCGCTGGCGGCCTACCGGGCCTGACTCGCTCTACTACCTTGCGGTCAGCCTGGAGCAGACCGGCGAGTACGCGGACGCCGTCGCCACGTACAGGGAACTGATCGAAGTGAACCCCGCCAGCAGCCGGGCGCTGGCGCAGTTAGGCACGCTGCTAGCCTCGCCGGCGCCCGGCTCCCCGGTGGATTATCCGGAAGCCTTGCGGTTGTTCCAGCGCACCATCGAGGTGAATCCGGAACAGGCCGGGCCGTTTCTCCGGCTGGGCCTGCTCGAGCTGAACCGGGGTAATTTTTCCGCGGCCCTGGGCCACTTCCGGGTCGCGGACGGGTTCGGTTCGCCGGAAGGAAGTTTCTGGACGGGCTACACACTCGCGCTGGTTGACAAACCGGCGGAAGCGATGTCGCACTTCCGCAAAGTGCTCCAGACGCAGGCGCGAGAGCGCGAGATCGCCGGCCAGGGAATCCGCTCCGAAGGCGACGTCCTGCCCGACCCCAAGAAGCCGCTCACCGCCCTCGAGCGTGCGGGCGTCAAGTCTCTACTCTTCAGGCAGTGGCTCGAACAACGCGCGGCGAAAGCCGGTGAATCGAGCCCACGCTTTGCACCAGGGCCCGAGCTGGCCGGACCGCCAGGCGGCGGCCGCGGCGCATGGGTCGACTATGACGGAGACCAGTTGCCCGACCTGGTGGTCGGCGGCATCGGGAGACCCATGCGGCTGTACCGGAATCAAGGCGAATCGTTCGCCGATGTCACCTCGCAGGCCGGCCTGGACCGGCTCGGCGATGTTTGGGATATCGCTGCTGTCGATATCGACCTCGACCGCCAATGGGACCTTTACCTGGTGCGCGGAGGCTTCACCGGCACGGGGCAGAATCAGTTATTCCACAACCGCGGCGACGGTACCTTTGTCGACGTTACCGCCGGAGCCGGCCTCCGCGGCGTCCGCAATACATCTCGAGCCCTGTTTTTCGACTTCGACGGCGACCGCCGTCCGGATCTGCTCGAGGTGGGCGCGCCGGTTCGGTTGTATCGCAACGGAGGCGGACAGTGGGCCGATAGGACCGCCGCGGCGGGCCTGGCGCAAACCGGGGCGGTCACCGATGCGGTCGCCGCGGATTTCAACAAGGACGGTCGTATCGACCTGTTCCTCCTCTACTGGCACAAGCCGGCTGTCCTTTACCTGAATCAGAGCGACGGGCGGTTCCTCGATGCCACCGAGGCATCGGGACTCTCGAAGCTTCGCGGGAAGGGTCTCAGCGCGTTTGGTTTCGATCACGACAACGACGGCCTGGAGGATCTGCTGATCACTACGCACGCGCCCTTCGAAGACGTGGTGCGCTCGATTCTCCAGCCGGAGTTCGACGCCGCGCGCAGCGCGCCGCGCCTCTACCGCAACCTGGGCGCCGGACGCTTCGAAGAAATCACCGCGCGTCTGGGCCTGGGCCGCTCCTACGGGACCATGCAGGCGGTCGCCTCGGATCTCGATGCCGACGGTTGGACGGACCTGCTGTTCGCCAACGGAAGCCTGGACGCACACCGTCGTGAGCCGAGCCTTGTTCTCCGCAACCTCCGCGGCAAAGGCTTCGCGGAGTGGTTCCGAATCGACCCAGGGAATCGGATCGGCGCCGCGGTGGCGGATTTCGATCGCGACGGGTTTCCGGACCTCTACCTGGGACAAAACCCTATCCTCGGCCGCGGCAAGCCCGGCGAGATCTGGCGCAACCGCGTCCGGAACCAGGCCGCTGTTCCTTCCGCACGGTTGACACACGCGGGCGCGGTCTGGGATAGGTAAGTTGAATACGTCGCGCATATGCTGTCAACCACTTCCGAACACGCGCTCCGCGCCTTGGTCGAGCTGGCCTTGCTGCCGCAGCGGGAGACCGTGCTAGGCAAAGACCTTGCGCGACGGGCGCGCATTCCCGCCAATTACCTCTCCAAGATTCTTTGGATGCTGGCCCGCGCGGGAATCATCTACGCCACGCGAGGCAACGGGGGCGGCTACCGATTGCGCAAGCGCCCGGACAAGATCCGTCTGGTGGACGTGGTCGAGTTGTTCGACGGGACACGGGCGAAACCAATGTGCCTGTTGGGCGCCAAGAGCGCCTGCTCGGACGCGAATCCGTGCTCGGCGCACGAGACGTGGCGCGAAGTCCGAGCCGCTTACGTCCGGTTTCTCGATACCACGACTCTGGCGCAGATCGCCGCCAAGGCTTCCGGGTAGGCCTCCTCACTCCAGGTACTTGCCCACCAGTAGTGCGAGCTTTTTCCGGGTCGCCTCGGGAATCGCCTTGCGATCGGTGATCAGCGCGTGCGACAGCGCCGAGCCGCACTTGCATTCGCGCGCGCCGGGCATCCGCGCCACGGCCTCAGCCACCACGCGCGCGGCGTTCCCGGCGTTCTTCATCAGGTTCGCGATGATGTCGCTCACCGTGACGGCGTCGTGATCCGGGTGCCAGCAGTCGTAGTCGGTCACCATGGCGACGGTGACGTAGCAGATCTCCGCCTCGCGGGCGAGCTTCGCCTCCTGCAAGTTGGTCATGCCGATCACGTCCATCCCCCAGCTCCGGTACACGTTCGATTCCGCCCTGGTGGAGAACGCCGGGCCTTCCATGCAAACGTACGTCCCGCCGCGCCTGGTGCTTACGCCCGCGGCCAGGCATGCCTGGTGCACCACTTCCGCCAGATGAGGGCAGACGGGATCGGCGAAGCTGATGTGCGCCACCAGGCCCTCGCCGAAGAACGTCGAGGCGCGCCCGCGCGTGCGGTCGAAGAACTGGTCGGGCAGCACGAAATCCAGCGGCCGGTGCTCCTGTTTGAGCGAGCCCACCGCGCTCAAAGAAATGATGCGCTCCACTCCGAGCGACTTGAAACCGTAAATGTTGGCGCGGAAATTGAGCTCCGAGGGCGAGATGCGGTGACCGCGGCCGTGCCGCGCCAGGAACGCCACTTCCCTGCCCGCCAGCGCTCCGACCACGTAGGCGTCCGACGGCGCGCCCCAGGGAGTGTCGACGGTCACCTCGCGATGCGCCTCGAATCCCGGCATCGAGTACAACCCGCTGCCGCCGATTACACCGATCTGAGCATTCACCGTGCGCGCTCCTCCTCGTCTTGAATCAGCTCCAGCAGCACTCCGCCGGTCGCAGCGGGGTGCACGAAAACGTAGCGATGGCCGCCGGCGCCCGACCGCGGCTCGTTGAGCAACTTCGCGCCCGCCGCACGCAGCCGCTCGACCGCCGCCCCCAGGTCCGGCACGCGCAGCGCCACGTGATGCAGGCCCGGCCCGCGCTTGGCGAGGAACCTGCCGATCACCGAGTCCGGTTCGGTGGGCTCGAGCAGCTCGATGCGCGATGCGCCGGCGGGGATCATCACCACGTTCACCTGCTCCGCCTCGACGGTCTCCTGCGTACCGGACGCCATACCGAGCTGGTCGCGATAGAAGCGCAGCGCTTCCTCGATCGACCGCACGGCGATCCCCAGATGATCAATTCTATATTCGTTCGAGCCACTCATGGACAATCGAGTACGGATCGCGCCGGCCGCCGGCCACCTCGCGGGCGGCGGATTCGATTTCCTCTGACGGCAGGCGCTCCAGCAGCCGCTCGCGCAGCATCTCCAGCAGGCGCAGCCTCCACATTTCGACGACGCGGCCGCGGTTCCCGCCCGACAACTGGAATGACCGGACCGCCTCGAGCGCCTCGGCGATGCCTGCGCCGTCGACGGCCACTGTGCGCACGATCGGCGGGATCCATCCATCGGCGCGGTGCGAGAGCCCGAGCAGGAACTGCACTTCCTGCTCCAGCTTGTCCGCGCCCGGATGGTCCGCCTTGTTGATCACGAACACGTCTGCGATTTCCATGATCCCGGCCTTCAGCGCCTGCACGTCGTCTCCCATTCCGGGGACCAGCACCACCACGGTGACCGCCGCCAGCCTCGCCACCTCGACTTCATCCTGGCCGACGCCTACGGTTTCCACCAGCACCACCTCGCAGCCGGCGGCATCCAGCAGCAGCGCCACGTCGGCGGTCGCCCGCGCCAGGCCGCCGAGGCAGCCGCGGGTGGCCATCGATCGGATAAAGACGCCTTCGTCGGCGTGGTGCGACTGCATCCGGATGCGGTCGCCGAGGATGGCCCCGCCCGAATACGGGCTCGTCGGATCGACGGTGAGGATCCCCACGCGGCGTCCTTCCCCGCGCAGCAGGCGCGTCAACTGGTCCACCAGCGTGCTCTTGCCCGCTCCCGGCGCGCCGGTGATCCCGATAATCGCCGCGCGACCGCTGTGCGGGAACAGCTCGCCGAGCAGCGCCTCCGATTCCGGCGCCCGGTTCTCGACCGCGGTGGCGGCGCGGGCCAGCGCGCGCGCATCGCCCCGCAGGATCTGCTCGGCCCATTCCGTCATTCAGTCCTTCAGCAACTGCCGCGCGATGACCAGCCGCTGGATCTCGCTGGTCCCTTCGCCGATGGTGCACAGCTTCACGTCGCGGTAGAACTTCTCCACGCCGTATTCCTTGATGAAGCCGTAGCCGCCGTGGATCTGCACCGCCTCGTCGGCCGCTCGCACGGCGATCTCGGAGGCGAACAGCTTCGCCATCGCCGATTCCCTGGTCACGCGCCGGTCGTGGTCCTTCAGCCACGCCGCACGCCAGGTCAGCAGCCGCGCCGCGTCGATGGAGGTGGCCATGTCGACCAGCTTGTGCTGGATGGCCTGGAACTCCGAGATCGGCCGGCCGAACTGCCTGCGTTGTTTCGAGTAGCTCAGCGCGGCGTCATAGGCGCCCTGGGCCATGCCGACGGCGAGCGCGGCGATCGAAATGCGCCCGCCATCCAGCACGCGCAGGCTGTCGACGAATCCCTCCCCGGCGCGGCCGAGCAATTGCGAGCCGGACAGACGGCAATTCTCGAAGATCACTTCGCCGGTGGCGCTGGCGCGCATGCCGAGTTTGTTTTCCTTGCGCCCCGTGCGGTATCCCGGCGTGCCTGCGTCGATGAGAAATGCCGAGATGCCGTGCTGCGCCGCGGCCCGATCGGTGACCGCCATGGCCACGCACACATCGGCGTAGTGGGCGTTGGTGGTGAACGTCTTGGCGCCGTTGAGCACCCAGCAGGAGTCCCGCGCCACCGCCTGCGTGCGCGTTCCGGCGGCGTCCGAGCCGGCTTCCGGCTCGGTCAGAGACCAGCAGCCGATCCATTCGCCGGAGGAAAGCTTCGGCACGTAGCGGCGCTTCTGCTCCTGGTCGCCGGCGATGAAGATATGGTTGCCGCACAGGGAGGTGTGGGCGGCGACGATCAGCCCCACCGAGCCGTCCACGCGGGAGAGCTCCTCGATGAGGATGCAGTACTCGATGTAGCCCATCCCCGCGCCGCCCAAATCCTCGGGGAAGATCGAGCCGAGGTAGCCGAGCGCGCCGAGTTTTTTCACCACCGCCAGCGGGAAGATCTGCTCCTCGTCCCAGGCGAGCACGTGGGGAGCGATTTCAGCCTCGGCGAACTCCCGAACCGCCCGGCGAAGCTGGAGCTGCTCGGAGGAGAGCTCGAAGTCCATACCCGCTCAGACGATCTCCTCTCTCCCCGGGTCCCAGCGCAGCGTGCGGCCCTGGCGGTAGCTGTCCACCGACATGCGGCAGGCGATCGAGACACGAAAGCCCAGATCGAACGGGCAGGCGGGCTCTTCCCCGGAGCGGATGCAGTCGAGGAAGTTCTGCATGTGGGCGTTGCGCGGCGTCGGCGTCTGACCGACGGTTTCCTGCCCGTCGGGCTGGTTCACCTTCTGCGGCACGTAGCGGAGCTGCTGGTGGCGCACGATGGTGCCGTCTGTTCCCAGGGCCCACTCGCCGCTGCCCAGGTGGTTGTTGCCGAAGCCGGAAGCCCACGAGAACAGGATCTCCTCGGGATGTTCCATGGAGACGTTCATCGTGTCCGGCACCTCCCGACCGTCCTTCCACAGGTAGACGCCGCCCACCATGGTGACCGCCTTCGGGATCTGCAACCTCAGAACCTTGTACCAGACCACGAGCTGGTGGCACATGTTTTCGTAGACGTTGCCGCCGGAGTAATCCCAGAAGAACCGCCAGTTGATGAAGCGGTTGCCGTCGAACTCGCGCGGCGGGGCTTCGCCGAGAAACGACTTCCACAGCACGTTCTCCGGGGTCACATCGGGCTGGACCGGCCGCGACCACTGCGGCCTCCCGTGAGGCGTGTTGCGGTACATGTGGGCGACGATCGCGGTGATCTTACCGACCTTCCCGGAGGCCAGGATGGCCGCCGTGTCCTTCACCTGGCCGGAGCTGGAATGCTGGTGGCCGATCTGCACCGTGCGTTTGCCCGCGCGCTGGAAGGCCGCGCGCATGCGCTTGGCGTGGTCGACGGTGAACGCCATGGTCTTTTCCTGGTAGACGTGTTTGCCGGCGTCGAGCGCGGCGACGAAATGCTCGCAATGCAGGTGCTGCGGCGTGGCGATGAGCACCGCGTCGATGCTCTTGTCTTCGAGCAGGTAGCGGTGGTCGAGAAAGGTCTTCGCGCCGGGAACCAGCTTCTTGGCCTCCTCCAGACGGCGCGTGTAGACGTCGGCGAAGGCGACCATTTCCGTGTTGGGGCAGGCCAACACCTCGCGCACGAGCTGCATGCCGCGGTCGCCCGGGCCGATGATGCCGAGCCGGATGCGTTCGTTGGCGCCCAACACTTGAGAGGGGACGGCTACCGATCCGGCGATGCCTCCGGCGACTTGGCTGATGAATCTGCGTCTGGAATCCATGGCGTACTCCTGTGGTTCCTACATTTTATCACCACCGTCTGATCACGATGTCGCAAATGGGTGCGCGACATAAAAGTGGAGGAGCTTGAAAAAAGGGCCTATTCGGAGCTGCGACCGTAAGGGGGCGGATGCCGGGCCACGCGGTAAAGTTGTGGCTTCCAAAACCATCGTACACTGCACTGACGCGCCCATCGCTTCCGGTTCGGCGGCGCGCGCGAATCAATTTCCAGAACCGGGGTTCCCCCGCACAGGACGCCCGCGGTCGACGGGAACGGAGCAACGCCTCGTGACCGCTCCCCTAACGGTCGCGGCTCGGTTTCGGCGTTCGTTGAAAGCACGGTAGTTACGGAGCCGCGCGCGTAAGCAAGCGGTCCAGCGGTCGATTGTTTCACAGCTCCTGACGGTCGCGGCTCGGTTTGAAGTACTCCACCCGTCCCAAATACCACGGCCGGTTGAGTTCATTGCCTGCGCTGGCGTATCATGCGGAACAAGGCCTCAGGAGGCGTTATGGGCGGACAATTTTCACGTCGCGAAGCGGGAACTCTCGTGGCGGCGAGCCTGGCCGGGACCGGATCGATGCGAGCCGATGGGGCCATTCCAGTACGGCCCCTCGGGACGACCGGCCTCCGCGTGAGCGTTCTCGGGCTTGGCTCGGCGCCTCTGGGACAACCCGACGTCTCTCAGTCCGAGGTGGATCGCCTCATGGGCTCGCTGATCGACGCCGGAATCAACTACGTCGATACGGCGCCCATCTATGGGCAGGCCGAGGAGCGGCTGGGGCGTGCGCTGAAGGGCCGGCGGTACAAGGTGGTCCTGGTGACGAAGGTGGAAACCACCTCAAAACAGGACGCCCTGTGGCAGATCGAGGAGAGCCTGCGCAAGCTGCAAACCGATTATCTGGACGCCGTCCACATTCACAACGTCGGCCGAACCGACCGCTTCCCCAGCATGGAGGTGCTGCTCGGGCCCGACGGCGCGCTGGAAGGCCTCAAGGAGGCCAGGAAGAAAGGCGCCGTCCGCCACATCGGCATGACATGCCATCTGCGGCCGGCCCGCGCTCTCCCGGTAATCGCCACCGGCGTCATCGAGCTGGTGATGTGCGCCGCCAACTTCGTCGACGTCCACACGTACAACTTCGAAGGGACGGTGTTTGAGGAAGCCCGCAAGCGCGGCCTGGGTATCGTCGCGATGAAGATTCTCGGCGGCACCGAAGGGCGCGGCATCGAACAGCGCGCCAAGCTCTCCGACAAGGAACACTATTCAAACGCGGTGCGATATGCCCTCGGCATTCCCGGCCTCTCCGTGGCGATCCTCGGCATGCGGCGACCGGGCGATCTGACCGCCGCCCTTGCGTCGGTGCGTTCCTACCAGCCGTTGTCAGCGGCGGAGCTCTCCGCTCTCGGCGTGAAGGGCAAAGAGATGGCCCAGGCGTGGGGGCCTCTGCGCGGCCCGGTGGCCTGAGGCGAGCGTTTCACCGGCGCGCGCCGGCAGCGCGACGCCCGCGGCCGACCTTGCGTGCGGTCTCCGCGCCGCGCACCGGGAGCCGCGCGTCGGTCAGCAGGCCGATCTGCTTCAACACGGAAGCCTGGTCCCAGTAGATGTGCTCGTGGGCCAGCTTGCCGCCGCGGAAATGGACAATCACCACCAACGGCACGCGCACGCGGCGGTTGGTGGGCATGACTCCGGGCAGCATCCACGGCATCTCCCGCGTGTGTGTGAACGAGAAGATGAGCTCGTCGACGAGTTGGTCCTTGCCGATCGTGCGCGACACCGGGAACAGCTTCGTGTCCGGCGGCATCGTCGGGATGAAGTCCCGCGAATAGAAGCGCCGCAGCGCGGGCTTGCCGCGACCGCCGGTCATCACCGGCACGTGGTTCACGTAGGCATCGTCGACCATCGTCGCGAGCGTGGCCTCGGTGTCGCGGGTGACGAATTCGTGGGCCGTGTGCTGCTCCCACACGCGGCTCAGCGAGAGAGACTTGCGGGTCATGGTGGTTGTGTCCGGCGTATGATGGAAAGTCCTCATGATTCTACCCGAATCGTCGCGCGAGCTGGCCGAGGCGCTGGCCGCCGCTGCCTCCAGTGGCAAGAGCATTCGCCTGTACGGGGCCGCGTCCAAGAACGCCATGGGTGGCGCTATCGCGCCGGCGGATGTCGAGATTTCGACCTGCGCGCTCCGCCGCGTGCTCGCATACGAGCCCATGGACCTCACCATCAGCGTTGAGGCCGGCCTCCCGTTCGACGAATTCAGCCGCGTTCTCGCCGCCAATCGCCAGATGGTTCCGCTCGACCCGCCCTGCCAGGAGCGCGCCACCGTAGGCGGCGTAATCGCGACCAACTCGAGCGGCCCGCGCCGCCGCCTGTACGGCACCGCGCGCGACTGCGTCATCGGCATGCAGTTTGTCACACTCGAGGGCAAGCTGGTGCAGTCCGGAGGGATGGTGGTGAAAAACGTCGCCGGGCTCGACATGGCGAAGCTCATGATAGGCTCCTTCGGCACGCTGGCCGCCGTGGCCGTGGTGAACTTCAAGCTGATCCCCATGCCCGCGGATACACGCACCTTCGTGCGGAGTTTCGACTCGCCCGAAGCCGCCGTCGCCGCACGAGACGCGATGCTGCGCAGTGTGCTCCAGCCGGCGGCGATCGACCTGCTGAACCCGGCGGCGGCGGCGCGGCTCGGTCGCGAGCGGTGGCTCCTGCTCACGCGGGCCGGGGGCAGCGCCGGCGTCCTCGACCGGTACGCTCGGGAGCTGGCCGACGCGGAGGCGCTCGAAGGCTACCAGGAGAACGAGCTTTGGACACGCATCCGCGAGTTCGTCCCGGAGTTCCTCGACGGGCACCCGCGCGGTGCGGTGGTGCGCATCTCAACGACGCTCGCCGGGCTGGGCGGTGTGCTCGCGGCGGTGGACGCGACCCTGTTGGCGCGCGCCGGCTCCGGCGTCTGCTACGCCTGCTTCGCCGAGCACGACGACGCGATCGCGTGGCTCGCCCAACCGCGCCCCGACTACTGCAAGTGCGTCCTCGAGTGGGGCCCGCCGGAGCGCGGCACGAAGGCGCCTCCGTGGCCGTTTCCGGGAAGCGACCTTGCGATGATGGAACAGATCAAGTCCATGTTCGATCCGACTCGCCTTCTGAACCGCGGGAGACTTTATGGCCGTCTCTGACGACGCGCCTCGGCAGCAGGACCTGGACCGCTGCGTCCACTGCGGCCTCTGCCTGAACGCCTGCCCCACCTATCGCGAGCTGGGCCTGGAGATGGACTCGCCCCGCGGACGCATCTACCAGATGGTGCGCGTCGCCGCCGGCGAGGCGCCCATCGGAAGCTCCTACATCGAGCATATCGAGCTGTGTCTGGCCTGCCGCGGCTGCGAATCCGCCTGCCCTTCCGGGGTGCAGTACGGCAGGCTGGTGGAAGCGGCGCGGGCGCAGATCGAGACCCATCGGCGACGCCCGCACCTCGAGCGCCTGGTGCGCTGGTTCGTTTTCTCCCGACTGCTGCCTTCGCGCGCACTGCTGCGGTTCGTCGGAGCGCTGCTCTACATCTACCAGTCGCTCGGCCTGCAAGCACTGGTCCGAGCCTCGGGCCTCCTGCGACTGTTCGGGAAGCTGGAGCGGATCGAGCGCCTGGCCCCGACGGCGCAGATGCCGACGTTTTTTCGCCACTACGGGAAGGTCTTTCCGGCGGAGGGCGCCCGGCGCCACCGCGTCGCGTTCCTGGGCGGCTGCGCGGCCAACGTCTGCTTCGCGCGGCTGAACGAAGCCACCGTGCGCGTGCTTCAAAAAAACGGCTGCACGGTCTGGATTCCATCCGGACAGACCTGCTGCGGCGCTCTCCACGTGCACGCCGGTCTGCGTGACCAGGCGCGACGGCTGGCTCGGCGTAACATCGACGCCCTCCTGGACGGCGGCTGGGACGCCATCATCACCAACGCCGCCGGCTGCGGCTCGACGCTCAAGGAATACGACGAGCTGCTCGAGCACGACCCGGCGTACGCCGGGCGCGCGGAACGGTTTTCCGCGCTGGTGAAAGACGTGAACGAGTTCCTCGCGTCGCTCGATCTCAATACCAGGATGGGCGAGCTGGCCCTGACAGTGACCTATCAGGACTCCTGCCACCTGGCGCACGGGCAGAAGGTGCGCGCCGAGCCGCGCAAGCTGCTGGCGGCCGTCCCCGGCCTCGAACTGCGAGAGATGACTCAGTCCGATCTCTGCTGCGGCAGCGCGGGTATCTACAACGTGGTGCAGAACGAGATGGCGATGGCGCTGATCGAGACCAAGATGCGCGCCGTCAACGCCACCGGGGCCGTGGTGATCGTCACCGCCAATCCGGGCTGCATGCTCCAGCTCCAGGCAGGCGCGGCGCTGCACGGCCGCGGCCAGCGCGTGGCGCACGTAGTGGAGATTCTCGACGAAGCGTACCGAAGTTACCGGTAGCGCATGTGGGACAGGCGTCCCCGCCCAATGTCACTTGGTTTTAGGGAGCCGGAACATTCTAAAGGCGTTATGGTTTTGGCAGAGGCCTGGGCGCTTGCGCGAAATCAGTAGCCGGTGCGTAGCCGGGCGTCGGCACGAGTGCCGACGCGGCACGCAAGAGTGCGTGCGCCACAATGGAATCAACGTCTTGCGTGGTGCCAGGAAAACCAAGTGACATTAGGCGTCCCCGCCTGTCCAGACTTCCTGCCACGGGTTACGGCCGGTCGCCGCGGCTGGAGATCTGCCGTGCGGTGAGCGCGGCCTGTTGCCGGATCCTGGACGAAACGCCCATGCCGCGCGCGATCTGGCGCACCGGCTCGAGATCCTCCCGCTCGCCGACCAGGTAGAGCCCCCGCAGCGCTTCCCAGATGTGGGTCTGGTCGGCTGCGAGCTCGACGAGCGGCTCGCCGACGCGCACCGCCGATCCCTGGGGCCGAAGCAGGCGGCGGATCTCGCCGGGCAGGATGGAGCGCATCTCGGACTCGCCGACCCGCGCCACCAGCGTCCCCGGGTTGACGTATTCGCCCACTTTGAGCCGATACCTCACCGTGCCGTCGCCCGGCGCGGCGATGGTCGAAGGCGCGAGCATCGCGCGAAGCTCCGCGAGCGCGGCCGGGTCGCCGAAGCCTGCCAGCGACAGCGCCGCGTTGCGGCGGACCATGGGCGAGGAGTCGGCGAGAAGGCGGCGCAGAGGGGCGCGAAACGGCTCGTGACGGCGGTCCTGGCCCATGATCCAGGCAGTGGTCTGCCGCATTTCGGCCGATGTGTGCGAAGCCAGCTCGACCACCCGCGGATACCAGCGTCGCGCGGCAGCATCGCCCCGACCGATCCGTTCGCCGATTTGCGCCAGCGCCTGCTGCGCGCGCCGCGGGCGGTTGGCTTCCTTCAGGTACTGATCCAGCCGGCCGTCGTCCAGCCTTCGCCCGAACCAGGTGTCATACCAGAACAGGAACGGCAGCAGGACCAGGGCGAGGGCCACCAGGGAAACCAACAGGTAGACGCGACGCGAAGGGCGTGTGGGTCCGGACGTAGCCGGGGCGTTCACAAAGGTCGGCTCCGTGGGAATAGCGGATCGCTATTCGATCATCGGCTCCTCGACGATCTCCTCCGGCAGGCCGCCGGTGAAGACCTGGCGAGCTTCGTCCTCGTAGCCCGGAACCCCCTCGGCCATCCCCATCCCGGTCTCGGGCATCATCTCCTCCTCGGGAAGTTCCTCGCCGGCGATCTTGACCCGGCGATAGTACTCCAGGCCAGTGCCGGCTGGGATGAGGCGGCCCATGATGACGTTCTCCTTCAGGCCGCGCAGGTAATCCACTTTGCCGTTGATGGACGCCTCTGTGAGCACGCGCGTGGTCTCCTGAAAGGAGGCGGCGGAGATGAACGAATCGGTGGAAAGGGACGCCTTGGTGATGCCCAGGAGCATGGGCTTGCCGTCGGCGGCGCGGCCGTCGGCGGCGATCACGCGGTCGTTCTCCTGGCGGAACTTGAACTTGTCAACGACCTCCTCGGGGAGGAACTCGGTGTCGCCGATGTCGTCGATCTTCACCCAGCGCATCATCTGGCGCGAGATCACCTCCAGGTGCTTATCGTTGATATTGACGCCCTGGAGACGGTAGACCTCCTGGATCTCGTTGACCAGATACTTTTGCAGTTCCTTCTGTCCCTTGACGCGGAGGATGTCATGGGGGTTGAGCGGGCCGTCCATGAGCGGCTCGCCGGCGGTCACCCGCTCGCCTTCCTGGACGCGGATGTGGACGCCGCGCGGCAGCAGGTATTCGCGCTGCTCGCCGTCGTCGCCGACGATGTAGATTCGGCGCGAGCCCTTGGCGATCTCGCCGTACTTCACCACGCCGTTGATTTCGGCGATCACGGCGGTCTCGCGCGGCTTGCGCGCCTCGAACAGCTCCACCACGCGCGGCAGGCCGCCGGTGATGTCCTTAGTCTTGGTGGTCGCGCGCGGGATCTTGGCGAGCACGTCGCCGGCGTGGACGGCGTCGCCGTCGCTGACCATCAGGTGGGCGTGGGTCGGCATGAGGTAGCGCTTCTCTTCCGCCTTGGAGCCGCCCGTCGGGCGCACGACCATCATCGGCAGGCGCTTCTCGTCGGGCGAATCCACGACCACCCACTGCGAGAGGCCGGTGATCTCGTCCACCTGCTCCTGGATGGTCATGCCTTCCATCATGTCGCGGAAGTGCACCGTCCCGCTGACTTCCGTCAGGATCGAGAACGTGTAGGGGTCCCATTCGAGCAGGACCTGGTTGGGCTTGACCGGCGCTCCGTCGGCGACCAGCACGCGTGCGCCATAGACCACCTGGTAGCGCTCCTTTTCGCGCGCCTTCTCGTCGACCACCCCGAGGATGCCGTTGCGGTTCATGGCGACGGTATCGCCGCGAGCGTTCTGCACCGTGGCCATGTTGAGGTACTTCGCGTAGCCGTGGGTCTTGGCGTCCTGGGTGGACTGCTCGGCTATGCGCGTGGCCGCGCCGCCGATGTGGAAGGTGCGCATGGTGAGCTGCGTGCCCGGCTCGCCGATCGACTGGGCGGCGATCACCCCGACCGCCTCCCCGCGCTCGACCAGCCTCCCGGTCGCCAGGTTGCGCCCGTAGCAGAGCTGGCAGACGCCGCGCCGCGACTCGCAGGTGAGAACCGAGCGGATCTTCACCCGCTCGATGCCGGCCGCCTCGACCTGCGCCGCCAGATCCTCGCTGATCTCCTCGTTGACGCGGGCGATCATCGTGTCCTCGTAGTCCTTGATGTCCTCCAACGCCACCCGGCCGACGATGCGGTCGCGCAGCCGCTCGATGGTCTCGCCCGCCTCGGTGATCGCCTCGACGTCGATCCCTTCGCCGGTGCCGCAGTCGAACTCCGAGACGATGACGTCCTGCGCCACGTCCACCAGCCGACGCGTGAGGTAGCCCGAATCGGCCGTCTTCAGCGCCGTGTCCGCCAGTCCTTTCCGCGCCCCGTGGGTGGAGATGAAGTACTGCAACACGTTCAGCCCCTCGCGGAAATTCGCCGTGATCGGCGTCTCGATGATCTCCCCGGAGGGCTTGGCCATCAGCCCGCGCATGCCGCTCAACTGGCGGATCTGCTGCTTGGAGCCGCGCGCGCCGGAGTCCGCCATGATGTAGATCGGGTTCAGGTAGCGACCGGTGCGGTCGTCCTCCTCCATCGACTTGAACATCTCTTCGGAGACGCGCTCGGTCACTTTGGACCAGATCTCGATGATCTTGTTGTAGCGCTCGCCGTGGGTGATGGCGCCTTCCTGGTACTGCGACTGCACTTCCATCACCTGCTTCTCGGCATCTTTCACCAGCGCTTCCTTCTGCGACGGCACCACCATGTCGTCGATGCCGATCGAGATGCCGGCGCGGGTGGCGTAGAGGAAGCCGAGGTTCTTGACCTCGTCCAGCATGTGCACGGTGATCTGGAGGCCGAACTGGAGATAGCAGTACTGCACGAGCTGGGCGAGCCCCTTCTTCTTGAGCAGGCCGTTGATGAACGGCATCTCCTCCGGCAGCGAATCGTTGAGGATCACGCGGCCGACGGTGGTCTCCATGTACTGCTTGTTGTATTCCACCGGCTCGGTGTGCAGCACGTTCTGGTTGTCGAAGGCCTTGGACAGGTCGATCACCCGGCCGGTGTGGCGCAGCTTGATCGCCGTGAGCGTCTCGACCTCGCCCATCTCCAGGGCGATCAGCACCTCCTCGGCCGCGGCGAAGGTGCGCCCCTCACCTTTTGAGCGTGGGCGGGACTTGGTCAGGTAGTACAGGCCCAAGACCATGTCCTGCGTCGGGACGGCGATCGGGGCGCCGTGGGCCGGCGACAGGATGTTGTTGGAGGAGAGCATCAGGGTGGAGGCTTCAATCTGCGCCTCCGGCGACAGCGGGATGTGCACTGCCATCTGGTCCCCGTCGAAGTCGGCGTTGAACGCCGTGCACACCAGCGGGTGGATGCGGATCGCCTTGCCTTCCACCAGCACCGGCTCGAAGGCCTGGATGCCCAGCCGGTGCAGGGTCGGCGCGCGGTTCAGCAGGATGGGGTGATCGCGGATCACCTCCTCGAGGATGTCCCACACCACCGGGTCGTGCTGCTCCACCAGCTCCTTGGCCTGCTTGATGGTGGTGCAGTGGCCGCGCTGCTCAAGCCGGTGATAGATGAACGGCTTAAACAGCTCGAGCGCCATCTTCTTCGGAAGCCCCGCCTGGTTCAGCTTCAGCTCCGGTCCGACGACGATCACCGAGCGGCCCGAGTAATCCACGCGCTTGCCGAGCAGGTTCTGGCGGAAGCGCCCCTGCTTCCCCTTGAGCGTGTCTGAAAGCGACTTGAGCGGGCGGTTGTTGGCGCCGCGCAGCACCCGACCGCGGCGCCCGTTGTCGAACAGCGCGTCCACCGCCTCCTGCAACATCCGCTTCTCGTTGCGCACGATGACGTCCGGGGCGTGCAGCTCGATCAGCTTCCGCAGGCGGTTGTTGCGGTTGATCACCCGCCGGTAGAGGTCGTTCAGGTCGCTGGTGGCGAACCGCCCGCCGTCCAGCGGCACCAGGGGACGCAGCTCCGGTGGGATCACCGGAAGCACGTCCAGGATCATCCACTCCGGTTTGTTGCCCGACTTGCGGAACGACTCGACCACACGCAGCCGCTTAGCGAACTTCAGCTTCTTCTGCTGCGACTGCTCGGTCCGCATCTGCTCGCGGATCTTCAGGCTGAGCGCCTCGGTGTCGATCTTCTTCAGCAACTCCTTGATGCCATCGGCTCCCATCATGGCGATGAACTTGCCGGCGTACTCCTGCTCGAGCTGCCGCTTGCGCTCGTCGCCGATCACTTCGGCCTTGGAGAGGTTGGGCACCTCGCCCGGATCCACCACCACGTAGGCCTCGAAGTAGAGCACCCGCTCCAGGTCGCGCAGAGTGATGTCCAGCAGGTAGCCGATGCGGCTGGGCAGGCCCTTGAAGAACCAGACGTGCGAGCAGGGGCTGGCCAGCTCGACGTGCCCCAGACGCTCGCGTCGCACGCGGTTGAGCGTCACCTCAACGCCGCACTTGTCGCAGATCACGCCGCGATGCTTCATCCGCTTGTACTTGCCGCACAAGCACTCCCAGTCGGCCACCGGTCCGAAGATCCGGGCGCAGAACAGGCCGTCGCGCTCCGGCTTGAAGGTCCGGTAGTTGATCGTCTCCGGCTTGGTGACTTCGCCGTGGGACCAGCTCCGGATCTTCTCCGGAGAGGCGAGCGAGATGCGGATGGAATCAAAATCGGCGATCAGATTGGCTCTGTCGTAAGGTGAGGATCGGTACAAGGTTGCCTCCATGATAGGACCGGACTCTGCACTAGTCAGCCGCCAACGCGGTGTCGACCACCTCGCGCGGCCTCTTCATCAACTCGACATCCAGGCACAACGACTGCAACTCGCGGATCAGCACGTTGAACGACTCCGGCACGCCCGGCTCGGCCGCCGCCTCGCCCTTGACGATGGCTTCGTAGATCTTGGCCCTGCCGAAGACGTCGTCGGATTTGGCCGTGAGCAGCTCCTGCAACACGTAGGCGGCCCCGTAGGCCTCCAGCGCCCACACTTCCATCTCGCCGAAGCGCTGGCCCCCGAACTGCGCCTTGCCGCCCAGCGGCTGCTGGGTGATCAGCGAATAAGGACCGATCGAGCGGGCGTGGATCTTGTCGTCCACCAGGTGGGAGAGCTTCAGCATATAGATGTAGCCCACCGTGACGGGCTGCTCGAACGGCGCCCCGCCCAGCCCGTCGTGCAGCATGACCTTGCCGGAAGTGGGCAGCCCCGCCTCGGTGAGCTCCTTCTTGATGTCCCGCTCGGAGGCGCCGTCGAACACTGGCGTCGCGTAAAAGCGGTTCAACTTGTGCGCCGCCCATCCCAGGTGGGTTTCCAGGATCTGGCCGACGTTCATGCGCGACGGCACCCCGAGCGGGTTCAGAACAATCTCCACCGGCGTGCCGTCTGGCAGGTAGGGCATGTCCTCCTCGGGAACGATCTTGGCGATGACGCCCTTGTTGCCGTGACGGCCGGCCATCTTGTCGCCCACCGAAAGCTTGCGCTTCATGGCGATGTAGACCTTCACCATCTTGATGACGCCCGGCGGCAGCTCGTCGCCCTTCTTCAGCTTGGCGGTCTTGTCGTCGGTGATTTTTTCCAGCACCGCGATCTGGCGCGAAGTCATCTCCTCGATCTCGTCGATCTGCTCGTTCAGCCGCGGATCCTTGTCCTTGAGCTTCATCCGCTTGAGGTCGCGCGCACGCAGCCGCTCGACCACCTCGCGCGTGATGTCGATCTCCTTGCTCAGCAGCTTCTTGTTGGTCTTCTCGTCGTGGAGGTCGGCCAGCAACTGCTTGCCCTCGAGCTGCGCCAGCAGGCGTTTGGCCCGCTCATCGGTGAGAATCCGCTTTTCATCATCGAGGTTGCGATGCAGCCGGGAGATCTGCGTCTCCAGGATGGCCTTGGAACGCTCATCGAGCTCCGCCCCCTTGCGCGAGAAGACCTTGCAGTCGGCCACGATTCCCTCGATGCCCGGCGGACAGTACAGGGAGGCGTCCTTGACGTCGCCGGCCTTCTCGCCGAAGATCGCGCGCAGAAGCTTTTCCTCCGGGGTCAACTGCGTCTCCCCCTTCGGCGTCACCTTGCCCACCAGGATGTCGCCCGGGCGCACGGTGGCCCCGACACGGATGATGCCGCTTTCGTCCAGGTTGCGCAGGAACGACTCGGCGATGTTGGGAATGTCGCGCGTGATCTCCTCCGGACCCAGCTTGGTGTCCCGACCCTCGATCTCGAACTCCTCGATGTGGATCGAGGTGTAGTAGTCCTCCTTCACCAGCTTCTCACTCACCACGATGGCGTCTTCAAAGTTGTAGCCGCGCCACGGCATGAACGCCACCAGCACGTTGCGCCCGAGCGCCAGCTCGCCGAGGTTGGTGCAGGGGCCGTCGGCGAGCACCTCCCCCTTGAGAACCTTCTGGCCCTGCACCGCCACCGGTTTCTGGCTGATGCAGGTGTTCTGGTTGGATCGCTTGAACTTGATCAACTGGTAGATATCGGCCCCCACTTCGCGCGACATCTGCCCTTCGTGGACGCCGCCATCCACGCGCACGATGATGCGCTCGGAGTCGACCGAATCCACCACGCCGCTGCGCTTGCAGGTGACCACCGCGCCGGAGTCGCGCGCCGTCACCCGCTCGATGCCCGTGCCGACGTAGGGCGCCTCGGCCCGCAGCAGCGGCACCGCCTGGCGCTGCATGTTGGAGCCCATCAGCGCGCGGTTGGCGTCGTCGTTCTCCAGGAACGGGATCAGGCTGGCCGCCACCGAGACCAACTGCTTCGGGCTCACGTCCATGAACTCGATCTCTTCCCGGTGTTTGAGCACGAAGTTGCCCGCCTGGCGCGCGTTGACCAGGTCGCGGACAATGCGGCCCTCCGCGTCCAGCTCGATGTTGGCCTGGGCGACGATGTAACGGTCCTCCTCCCAGGCCGACAGGTATTCGCAATGCGCCTCGTATTCGGCCGGCTGCTTCTTAGCCTTTAGATCGCGGTTGGCCTTCTCGATCTCGATTCGCGGGAGGACCTCGCCGACCTTGAAGGCGGTGTCGCCCGGGTTCAGGATCCGCACCTCGTCCACCACCCGGCCGCGGCTCACCTTGCGGTAGGGGCTCTCGATGAAGCCGTACTCGTTGATGCGCGCATAGCACGCCAGCGAGGAGATCAGGCCGATGTTGGGACCTTCCGGCGTCTCGATCGGGCAGATGCGCCCGTAATGGGTCGGGTGCACGTCGCGCACCTCGAAGCCCGCCCGCTCCCGGCTCAGACCGCCGGGTCCGAGCGCCGACAGCCGCCGCTTATGCGTGATCTCCGACAGGGGGTTGGTCTGGTCCATGAACTGCGAAAGCTGGCTGGAGCCGAAGAACTCGCGGATGGCGGCCATCACCGGCTTGGCGTTCACCAGGTCGTGCGGCATCGCCGAGGACATCTCCTGGTAGACCGACATTTTTTCCTTGATGGCGCGCTCCATGCGCACCAGGCCGATGCGGAACTGGTTCTCCAGCAGCTCGCCCACGGCGCGCACGCGGCGGTTGCCCAGATGATCGATGTCGTCCACCCGGAAGCTGGAATCCGGCTGGCCGGCGAAGCGGCGCAGCTTCAGCACATAGGTGATGGTGTCGATGAAGTCCTTCTGGTCGAGCGTGCGCTTGTCCAGGCCGGTGGCGTCGGCGCGCTCGTGCAGCTTGATGTTGAACTTCATCCGGCCCACGCGCGAGAAGTCGTACTTGCGCGGATCGAAGAACATGCCCTGGAACAGTTGCGTCGCCGTGTCCAGGGTCGGCGGATCGCCCGGCCGCAGCTTGCGGTAGATTTCCAGCAGCGCGTCGCCCTGGCTGCGCACGCTGTCCTTCTTCAGCGTCATCGAGACGACGTTGCCGACCTCGTCGCGATCGGGGAAGAACAACTCGAAGCCGGGAATCTGCGCTTCGATCACGCGCGCCACCACCGACGGCGTCAGTTCCTGGTTGGCCTCGATCAGCACCTCTCCGGTGGACATGTCCACCACGTCGGCGGCCATAAAACCGCCCGCCAGGTCGTTGACCGCCACCTCCACTTGCTGGATCTTGGCCTTTTGCAACTCCTTCAGAATCGAGCCGGTGATCTTGCGGCCCTGAGTCACCAGCGTCTCGCCCTTGTTGGTGATGGCGCAGGAAAGCTTCAGCCCCACCAGCCCGTCGGAGACCTTCCAGTACAGCTTGCCGTCGCGCACGGAGAATTCGTTGATGCGGTAGAAGGAGCGTAGAATGTCGGCGTCCGTCTTCAGCCCCAGCGCGCGCAGAAAGACGGTTCCGTAGAATTTCCGCTTCCGGTCGATGCGCACGTAAAGCAGGTTTTTGAGGTCGTACTCGAACTCGACCCAGCTTCCGCGATAGGGGATGATCTTGGCGAGGAAGTAGCCCTGCGCCGGCGTGCGCTCGAAGAACACACCCGGGCTGCGATGCAACTGCGACACGATGACGCGCTCGGTGCCGTTGATGATGAACGTCCCGTTGTCGGTCATCAGCGGGATCTCGCCGAAAAAGACTTCCTGCTCCTTGATGTCGCGCACCGTCTTCTGGCCGGTTTCCGGGTCCTTGTCGTAGACCGTCAGCCGGATGGTGACCTTCAGCGGAGCCGCGTAGGTCATGCCGCGCTCCTCGCACTCGGCCATATCGTATTTCAACTGCAAGCCGACCGGGTCGCCGCAGCGGTTGCAGAAAGTCACGATGTTGCGGTTGAAGGTGCCGCAGCGGTGGCACAGCACGTCGCCGGCGTGGAAGGGGTCGGTGCGGATGGCGGCGCCGCAGCCCGGGTTCCGGCAGGTCGACCGCAGGTGGTGCAGCCCCTTCAGATTGCCGCACTTGCACTCCCAGTTGCCGATCGAGTAATCGACGAAGTCCAGTTGGCTCAGTCCGCGGAAATCGGTGATCGGAAATACCGACGTGAATACACTTTGCAGGCCCGCGTCGTCGCGCTCGTTGGGCAGCAGGTCCATTTGCAGGAACCGCTCGTAGGACTTCTTCTGGACCTCGATCAGATTCGGAATCGGAATCGACGTGCTGATCTTGGAAAAGTCAACCCGTCCCCCGACCGCCACACCGGAAGGATTCTGCATGTTCACTCCTTCGATACTATGGATCGAGCCCAATCCCCGAAACGGAACGGGCCATGGTCAGCAGCAAACAAACCGACGGCGTCACGCGCCGCTTCTCTCGCCGGCAAGGCCGCAACAGCCTCCACCGGCCCGAATCGTAAGCCGCCCGGCGGGCGCGCAGAGAGGGAAGAAGAGTGCAGGCGCACGGAATTCGTGCACGCCCCGTAGATGTGCAGTTTCGGGCAGACTGCCCCCCGCCAGCGGAGATGTGAGGATCACAGGCGCAAGTCCGGGACCAAAGATCCGGCCGTAATCTACCCAAGTGTAGCAAACCCTGGGGTTGACGTCAAACACCACGAGCATGGCAACCGGAAGCCGGCCCGTTTGGGCCAGATGACGGCCGCCTTGGAGCCTCCTCAGAGCTGTTACTTCACCTCGACGGTCGCGCCGACATCGGCGAACTTCTTCCGGATCGCCTCGGCCTCATCCTTATTGATCCCTTCTTTGACCGCCTTGGGCGCGCCATCGACCAGGTCCTTGGCTTCCTTCAGCCCCAGGCTGGTGACTTCACGCACCGCTTTGATCACGTTGATCTTGTTGGCGCCCACCGCCGTCAACACCACCGTGAACTCGGTCTTCTCCTCCGCCGCCGGCGCCGCTGCGGCGCCAGCCGCACCCGGGGCCGCCACGGCCACGGCCGCCGCCGCCGATACTCCCAGTTTCTCCTCCAACAGCTTGACGAGCTGGGAAGCCTCCAGCAGCGTCAAGCCCTGAATCTGTTCTGCGATCGCGTTGATATCCGCCATGTCTGGTCCTGACTCCTTAATTGATGAAACTCTCTGTGGGACAGGCCTCCAGGCCTGTCGTTTTCGGTTGTGGGACAGGCCCTCCCGGCCTGTCGTTTTCGTCGGGCGGCTAGGCCCGAAACTTGTTCTCCTTGCCGGCCTGATCCAGCACCACGGTCAGGTTGCGGCCCACACCCTGAACGGCGGCAACCAGCCGCTGCGCCGGCGCCTGGATGAGGAACAGCAGCTTGCCAAGCACCTCCTCGCGCGAGGGCAGCGCCGCCAGTTCCTGGATCATCTTCATGTCGATCGCCCGGCCCTCGACCATGCCCGCCTTGAACGTGAAGCTGGGATTGTTCTTGGCGTAGTTGGTGAGCGCCTTGGCCAGCGCCACCGGGTCCGAGCTGGTTGAGGCGAGCGAGGTCATGCCACGGACGTTGCGCAAAACCGCCTCGGCCGGTGTTCCCGCGGCGGCCCTCTCGGCGAGGGAGTTCTTCACCACCCGATACTCTCCGCCCGCCCGGCGCACGGTCTTGCGCAACTCGAAATCCTGCTGCACGGTGAGCTTCTCAAAGCCGCTCACAAAAACGTGCGGCGTACCGGCCAGAAGCTTTTTCAGCGCTTCCACCGCTTCCTGCTTTTCCGATTTCTTCTTCATGGCTCTACCTGGAATCTCCCCGACGGATCCTACTGCACCCGGAGGTTGTAAACGGTGACGTCCAGCGGCACGCCCGGTCCCATGGTCGAGCAGACCGTGGCGCTGCGCACATATTTACCCTTGGCCGCCGGCGGCTTGGCCCGTACCACGGCATGGATCAGCGACTCGGCGTTCTCCAGCAGCTTGGGCGTCTCGAAGCTCACCTTGCCCACCGGCGCGTGGATGACGCCGGTTTTATCCACGCGGAACTCCACCTTGCCGGCCTTCACTTCTTTGACCGCACGGCTCACTTCAATGGTGACGGTGCCGGTTTTGGGGTTTGGCATCAGCCCGCGCGGCCCCAGGATCTTGCCGAGCTTACCCACCGAGCGCATCATGTCCGGGGTGGCAATGACCGCATCGAAGTCGGTCCAGCCTTCGGACTGGATTTTTTGCACCATGTCCTCGCCGCCCACCAGGTCGGCGCCCGCATCCATGGCCTCCCTCTGCTTTTCACCGGATGCGATCACCAGCACGCGCTTGGTTTTCCCCAGCCCGTTGGGGAGCACCACGGTGCCGCGCACCATCTGGTCGGCGTGCTTGGGATCTACGCCGAGCCGCATGTGCACCTCGACGGTCTCGTCAAACTTGGCGAACTTGAGCTTCTGAACCAGGGGGATGGCTTCCTGGAGGGAGTAGGGCCGGGTTTCTATCTTGCCGGACGCGTTCTGGTAGTTCTTTCCTGCTTTTCGACTCATAGCCTCTGGTCCAAACGGCCGGGTCAAAGCCACGGCCTCCCAATTTGCTGCCTGCGGGACAACCCTATCAGTGTAACATGTGGGACAGGCCTCCTGGCCTGTCCAGACGTCCTCTACTATCCGGCTACCTCCACTCCCATGCTGCGCGCGGTGCCGACCACGCAGTTGACCGCCGCCTCGATGGTGAAGCAGTTCAGATCGGGCATCTTGAGCCGCGCGATCTCCTCCACCTGCTGCTGGGTGATCTTGCCCACCTTCTGCTTGTTGGGCGCCGCCGATCCCTTGGCCAGATTCACCGCACGCTTGATCAGCACCGGTACCGGCGGGGTCTTGGTGATGAAGGTGAACGAACGATCCGCGAAGACCGTCACCACGGCCGGAATGATCAGCCCCTCCTGGTCCTTGGCGGAGGTCTTGGCGTTGAACGCCTTGCAGAACTCGTTGATGTTGACTCCCTGCGGGCCCAAGGCAGTGCCTACCGGAGGCGCCGGCGTGGCTTTCCCCGCCGGAATTTGCAGCTTGATCACCGCGTTGATCTTCTTCGCCATGAACCCTCTCTAATGTACGTCCGCCGCCAGGCGGGAGCAGCCCCTCGAAGGGCTCAAAGCTTCTCCACTTGCAGAAAATCCAGCTCCACCGGGGTGGCCCGGCCGAAGATGGTCACCAGCACGCGCAGCGTATCCCGCTCCGGATTGATGTCGTCCACTTTGCCGGAGAAGTTGCTGAACGGCCCGTCGTTGATGCGCACCATTTCGCCCTTCTCGTAAGTCATCTTGGGGCGCGGCCGCTCGGCCGAAGTGGCCTGCCTGTTGAGGATGGAATTCACCTCGTCGGGACTCAGCGGAATCGGTTTCTCGCCGCCGCCGACAAAGCCGGTCACCCGCGGGGTGGCCCGCACGGCGTGCCAGAGATCCTCGTCCATTTCCATTTCCACCATCACGTAGCCCGGGTACAGCATTCGCTTGCTGATGACCTTCTTGCCGCCGCGCATTTCGGCGACCTCTTCTTCGGGAATCAGGATCCGGCCGATCTTGTCCGCAAAGCCGAACGCCTGCGAGCGGCTCTTCAACGACTCTTCCACTTTCCGCTCGAATCCCGAGTAGGTGTGAATGATGTACCACTTCCTGTTGGGGTTCTCCTCGAACACGGCCGGCGATTCCGCCGGCGCCTCCCCCGGGTCGGGCTCCGTCGCGGCCTCCGCGGCGACCGCTTCCACCACTTCGATCGCCTCCACCACTTCGATCGCTGCTTCGCCCGGCGTCTGGGGCTCGGCGGCAAGCGGCGACTCGACGCCGACCTCAGCCGTCGTCTGAGAATCCGCTTCCCGGTTTGTGCCTTCCTGGTCTTCCATCAGATCCATAAAGCCGTCACTCGCCTCAAAGCCGTCACTCGCCTCACCGCTTGGTGAAGGTGTCGAACACCTTGGCAATCGCGGTCCCCAGCAACTGGTCGACGATCAAGAAATAGAATGCGAAACCGAACACCGCGACGATGACCACGATCGTGGTCGCCCGCACCTGTTTCCAGGTGGGCCAGGTGACCCGGTGCATCTCCGTTTGCAGGTCATTGACATAGGCCTTCACAGCCTCCGGCCATCCCTTAACCCGCTGTATGAAATTGCTGCCTTCCATGCCCAGTCACCAACTTCACTCTACTGTGTTCCGGCTCCGCAACGCATCCCGGGCGCCGGAGGCCAGTGGCAGGGGCGGAGGGATTCGAACCCCCACTCGCGGTTTTGGAGACCGCTGGTCTACCGTTGAACCTACGCCCCTACACTCATCGATCCGAGCGTCCGCTGCTGTGCGTACCACCATCTTACTTCACCTCGCGGTGTGACTGGTGTTTGCGGCAGAAGGGGCAGAACTTCTTCAGCTCCACCCGCTCGCTCATGGTCTTCTTGTTCTTGGTAGTGCTGTAGTTGCGCCGTTTGCACTCGGTGCACTGCAACGTGATGATTTCCCGCGGCATGCTCGCCTCCTTACGCCAGAATCTCGGTGACGGTGCCGGCGCCCACCGTGCGGCCGCCCTCGCGGATGGCGAAGCGCAGCCCCTTTTCCATCGCCACCGGAGTGATCAGCTCCACTTCCAGGTTCACGTTGTCGCCGGGCATCACCATCTCGGTCCCTTCCGGCATCTTCGCCACTCCGGTCACGTCGGTGGTGCGGAAATAAAACTGCGGCCGGTAGCCGTTGAAGAACGGCGTGTGCCGGCCTCCCTCTTCCTTGTTCAGCACGTACACCTCGCCGCGGAACCTGGCGTGCGGCGTGATCGAGCCCGGCTTGGCGATCACCTGCCCGCGCTCCACCTCGTCCTTTTCCACTCCTCGCAGCAGCAGCCCCACGTTGTCCCCGGCGCGCCCTTCGTCCAGCAGCTTCTTGAACATCTCCACCCCGGTCACCACCGTCTTGCGCGTCTCGCGGAACCCGACGATCTCGGCCTCCTCGCCCACCTTGATGATGCCCCGCTCGATGCGCCCGGTCACCACCGTCCCCCGCCCCTGGATCGAGAAAATGTCCTCGATCGGCATCTGGAACGGCTTGTCCACCACCCGCTCGGGAATCGGA